>Ga0209960_1000909_pt1 | contig 49458 bp, 40 predicted proteins | sample ThiBiot_500_plan_2_FD_183947 | JGI IMG/M metagenome (GOLD analysis project Ga0209960, IMG submission 183947) | Wastewater bioreactor microbial communities from Cape Town, South Africa - Thiocy_expt_500_plan (SPAdes) | ecosystem: Engineered > Bioreactor > Thiocyanate-remediating >... | reverse complement strand
CTCATCAGTAACTGTTTGACCGAGTTGTACCGCGTAGGACCAAAAATTCTCCCGCTCCTCACTTTCTTTTCCGGGAAGCAACTGTAAGAGTATTCCTGCAGCCGCATCATTGCCTACGGTTAACCACACCTTAGTAGAAATCTGTTCGGATTGGGCAAAGTATTCCATTAGATTCTGTGCCATGGAACGATGCTGGATGGGCACTAGGCTTTGATAATTTTGCGTTTGACTATCTTGTTGTAAGGTTAAAACGAGTTGGCCATCTAAATATGCTTGCTGATATTCTTCATCGGATAGCATTTCTGCATACTTGGCCATCGCACGCACCTGTAATTGATCGTTTGTTTGCACAATTAACAGCGGTATCGCATCACTACCTTGAAATTGTAAGGTCAGTGACCCTTCAAATTTAATACTAGAGGCCAATAGTAAGCATGAAACTAAAGCTTCACCCAGCATTTTGCGCACGGCCGCTGGATAGTTTCTTTGTTCTATTATTTCTTGGAACGTTCGATTTAAATGGACTATTTGCCCACGTATTGGTGCATGCTCAAAAATGAATCGCTGAAGACTATCGTATTCTGTCATAAGGCCGCTCTTATTAAAGTGAGTACGTATGATTTTAACACATTTTTTGCTTTTTTTTCCTGGAGAAAAATGGTTACTGGGCTATGCTTTAATAACCACCTATTCATTTAAGGAACAGCCATGATTAATGAAGATTTGCTTACTCCTCTGAAAAGAAAACTTGATAAAGTTGTGTTAGGAATCGAAGATGAAGATCAAACTCACGATGAACGAAAATTAGAATTTTTAGAAATTGATACTGAAGAAGAATATGACGTTGAACGTTCGATGAATTAATAGTTGCTTCAGACGCTTCAAAACGCAATAATCGCTCTTTTGAGCGAGATTCTACAATGCTGAACAGCCAACAGATGGCAGCAGTAAAATATATCGATGGACCGCTCTTGGTTTTGGCTGGCGCAGGAAGCGGCAAAACACGCGTTATCACCCAAAAAATTGGCTACCTTATAAACGACTGCGGCTATCTCCCTACCTCCGTTTGTGCCGTTACGTTTACAAATAAGGCAGCCAATGAAATGCGTGAACGGGTAGCAGGCGTTCTTCCCGCCCCGCAACGTCGTGGTCTCAAAATCGCCACCTTTCATACGTTGGGCCTAACCATAATCAAACGTAATTTGGCCCAGTGCTCGCTGAAAAAGGGATTCTCCATTTTCGATAGTGAAGATGCGATGCAAATCATTCGTGGTTTTCTCCCGGCAAACAAAGCGACTGACCGCGAAGTGGTTAGCAAAATTCAAAATCATATTTCACGTTGGAAAAATGATTTGCTCGCCCCAGATGACGTACTGCGACAAAAGTGTGATCTACCACTGTTTGAAGAGGCAGCAATGCTCTATCCCCGTTACGAGCAAGCGCTCAATGCCTATAATGCCGTAGATTTTGATGACCTGATTCGGCTGCCCGTGGTGCTCTTAACTGACCATGCAGAAATTCGCGAACACTGGCAAAATAAAATACGTCATCTCTTAGTCGACGAATATCAAGATTCCAATACCAGTCAATATCTTCTGGTTAAATTGCTCACCGGAGTTCGCGCGCGTTTTACTGTAGTTGGCGATGATGATCAATCGATCTATGCGTGGCGAGGTGCACGCCCGGAAAATTTACAGCAATTACAATTAGATTATCCCAATTTAAAAATGATTAAACTAGAGCAAAATTACCGTTCCACTAATATCATTTTAAACGCGGCGAACCATTTGATTGCGCACAATCAGCATTTATTTGAAAAGAACTTATGGAGTGATCTTGGGCAAGGTGAATTGTTACGTGTAATCCGGTGTAAAGACGAACAAGATGAGGCGGAGCAAGTTGTCACCGATTTGATTAGCCACAGGATGAGACAAGGAACCCAGTATGGTGAATATGCAATCCTTTATCGCGGCAATCATCAATCCCGAATCTTTGAAAAAGTTTTACGTCACTACGGTATTCCCTATCGTATCAGTGGGGGGCAGTCCTGGTTCGCAAAAACTGAGGTGAAAGATGCGTTTGCTTATCTCAAATTACTATGTAATGAAGCAGATGACGCGGCTTTTCTGCGAGTAATTAATACGCCAAAAAGAGGAATTGGAGAAAGTAGCTTAGATGCCTTAGGGAAATATGCTCAGCGACGCGGGATAAATTTGTATATGGCCGCCGATCATTTAGCCTTATCTGAACATTTAGCGGATAAACCACGGCAGGCATTAAGCCAATTTAAACAATGGTTTGAAAAAATAAAATCACAACTCACGCAGGGTAGTAATCCTGTTGAGCATCTTAAGACCCTGGTAGAAGAAAGTGGTTACGAAGCCCATGTTTACGAACAATGTGACACACCCGCGAAAGCACAAAAGAAAATGGATAATGTGTGGGAGTTGATTGACTGGGTCGGTCGGCTCTTAGATAAAAAACCCGATAGTACACTTGCTGATATCATTAATAAACTAATCCTTATTGATATTCTTGAACAAGCTGATGATTTACAACAAGATAAAGTACAGCTGCTCACCTTACATGCTGCTAAGGGGTTGGAATTCCCTTATGTGTACCTTGTTGGAATGGAGGAGGAATTGCTTCCGCATCGAGTCAGTATCGATGAGGAGCAGATTGAAGAGGAGCGACGATTAGCTTATGTAGGCATTACTCGTGCCCAAAAAGCACTCTGTTTTACTCTTGCCAATCAACGTAAACGTGCGGGTGAACTTCAAGATTGTCTTCCGAGCCGTTTTTTAGAGGAGCTACCTGCGCAGTATCTCGAATGGTACGGCAAAAATGTGGCGCGCTGTGAGGAGCGCTCAAAAAATTTGGCGAAATCGCATTTGGCTGGGATAAAAAATCTATTGGGACAATTGACCCAAGAATAATAAATTGGTTATCTGCTTCAGTTAACCTCTCTATAATATAGAGCCTATGAAAAAAAATCTGATTTTATTGATTGTTTCTTTTGCGATGTTTATGGAGTCGATTGATACGACTATCCTAAACACGGCAATTCCCATGATGGCTAAAAGTTTGCGCGTTAATCCTGTGGATTTAAAAATAGCTTTAATTAGTTATTTAGTAAGTCTGGCTATTTTTATTCCCATCAGCGGCTGGATTGCTGATAAGTATGGAATCAAAAAAGTATTTACTGTAGCTTTAGGTATTTTTACATTAAGTTCCATCTGGTGTGGATTTACTCATAGTTTACCTGCTTTAATTTGTGCACGCATCATCCAAGGGCTGGGTGGTTCTTTAACTATGCCCGTAGGTAGATTAATCGTCTTACGTACCAGCCAGCGTCATGAGTTGATTTCTAAAATGAATTTTGTGGTCATGGTTGCCTCGTTTGGTCTCATGCTGGGGCCACTTTTAGGCGGCGTTATCACGCAGCATTTCTCCTGGCGCTGGATTTTTTGGGTTAATGCACCATTTGGAATATTGGCTATTGTCCTCTCCGTAAAACTTTTACCCAAAATGCCGCCACGTTTCGTACCACCTTTAGATAAAACAGGTTTTATTTTATTTGGTAGCGGTTTGGCGTTGCTTACTTTTGGCCTGTCGTTGTTAAGTGAGAGCGGGGTTAATCCCTTGCTCACCAGCCTCTTGATTATTTTTGCCTTATGCCTTCTTTTAATTTATGCTTTTCATTCGCGCGGAAAAACGCACCCCATACTAAAAGTTGAACTATTTAAAATTCGTACCTTTGGTATTTCAGTAATCAGTAACTTAATTACCCGCTTAAGTTTCGGTGGCACACCTTTCTTATTGCCTTTGATGTTGCAAACAAGCTTACATTATTCGGCGCAGCTTGCAGGAATACTCTTAACTCCTATTGCATTAGGTATTTTAATCGTGAAGCCTATATCCGTATATGTGTTGCGTTTTTTCGGTTACAAACGCCTGTTGTTATTAAATACGATGATGGTCAGTTTCATTTTGGGAGTATTTTGCTTTATTAATCAATCAACCCCATCGTTCATGATTGCCGTCATGACCTTAATGCTGGGTATCTTTATATCGATGCAATTTACCGCGATGAATTCACTGGCCTATGCTAATATTTCGGAAGAAGATGCCAGTGCCGCAACAAGCATTATGAGCACCGCACAGCAATTGGCGCAAAGTTTTGGCGTAGCAGTATCTGCTTTGTTGTTAACGATTTATTCACCGACACATCAATTAACTATTGCTCTATTTCAAAAAACGTTTTTGACGCTTGCATTATTAACCCTCATATCAGCAAGTATTTTTTTCCTATTGAAGCCACACGATGGGCAAGAGCTCATCCATCCACCTCCTGAGTTTTAGAGCAGTTTTCTTTGTTTTTTCTCACATAAAAGAGGCATAAAAAAAAATTTAAAATAATTAATAAAAAAACAGCACAATTAATATAAATAATGCTACAATGGTATTGTATCAATTTAGGAAGTTTACAATGTCAGAGAAAATACGCGGTACCGTTAAGTGGTTCAATGAGTCTAAAGGCTTTGGTTTTTTAGAGAGTGGTGGTCAAGATTACTTTGTACATTTCAGTGCAATTACAGGTAATGGTTTCAAAACACTGGCTGAAGGCGCAACAGTAATGTTCAAAGCAAGCACAAGCCAAAAAGGACCTCAAGCTGAAGAAGTTGAAGTCGTCTAAACTATTTTTTACACCCTCTTTGGTTTTTAAAGTCGAGTATTTTAAAGCTAAAAAGGGTGTTTTATTTTAAATTTATATCTTCTCCTTTCCTTCTCAAAATCATAGTACAAGGAATGTTATTATGGCAAAAAAGATTGCTCTTATAATTGGAAGTCTACGTAAAGATTCGATCAATCGTAAGGTTGCACATGCATTAATAGGTATGGCGCCCGCTGATTTAAGTTTGGAAATCGTAGAAATTGGTGATCTTCCTTTATACAATCCCGATCTAGATGAACATAATATTCCTGAAAGCTGGACTAAATTCCGTCAAGCAATTGCCGCCTGTGATGGTGTTATCTTTATTACACCTGAATACAATCGCTCAATCCCTGGCGCATTGAAGAATGCTATTGATGTGGGTTCCAGACCTTATGGCCACAGTGTGTGGAGCAAAAAACCCGGCGCAGTAATTAGTGTGTCTCCTGGTGCAATCGGGGGTTTTGGTGCGAATCAACACTTACGACAAACCTTCGTCTTCTTAGACATTCCGGTGTTGCAACAGCCTGAAGCTTATATTGGACAAGCTGCCAATTTATTTAATGAGCAGAATGAGCTGACCAATGAAAATACGCAAAAGTTTTTACAAACAATTCTAGATAGTTATAAAAACTGGCTGCATAAAAACGCGTAATTATTAACATTGATAACCAGCCACATACTAAATCACCTGAATAGTTTCGGTATAACTACCGGTAAAAAAAGTATGCGCAGCACTTTATCTGATTAATCTGTGGTTGAAACTTTGCTTGTTAAAGCCTGACCTTGCCAGCGCGGAATATCGGTAACCACGTCGAAAAGATCTAAAATTCTGCCCACACTGTAATAGATAATGTCGTCGATGCTTTGCGGATTGGTATAGAATGCGGGCATCGCTGGGCAGATAATGCCTCCAAGTTGGGTTACAGTAACCATATTTTGCAGATGACCTAAATTTAAGGGTGACTCACGGGGCATTAAAACCAATTTGCGACGCTCTTTTAAAGTTACATCTGCTGCGCGACCGATGAGATTACTGCTCGTGCCGTGGGCAATCTCAGCCAAAGTTTTCATGGAACAAGGCGCGACAACCATGCCGAGGGTGCGAAATGAGCCACTTGCGATACTCGCACCTACATCGTTCCAGGGATGATAAACATCGGCTTGCTCCTTAAGCTCGTTTAGCGACAGTGTGGTCTCATGTACGCGCGTTAGTTGTGCGGATTTGCTCACGATTAAATGTGTTTCGATATTTGCAATCCGCAGCATTTCCAAGAGTTTTATACCATAAATAATTCCGGACGCACCACTGATACCCACGATAATACGATTTTTTGTCATAGCCGCAAGCCTCCAATTTTTGAGAAGTACCTTGCGTAGTACCCCAAACTTGAGAAAAAAACGATATAATTATCCCATAGAATAAAAAATTACGCACTCTTGGTCGCCACTTTGTTTAAATGAGTGGAAAAACAAGGGATAAAAAGGTAAATTGCCTGGTTGAGGGGCACACAATAAGCAAAGTGAGGAATAATGCAAAACACAGCACTGACAACAGAAGATACATCCAGGGTTTCATCCTTCTCTGTTGCCATCATCGTGGGTGTGTTCAATAGAGAGATAACCCAGGCGTTACAGGAAGGGACGATTACGCAATTAAAAAATCGCGGCATTTGCGAGGAAGATATCATGATCCTTGAGGTGCCAGGGGCGGTAGAAATACCACTGGTAGCACAGCGTTTAGCAGCCTCAGGTAAAGCGGAAGTAATTATTGCTTTAGGTTCCGTAATTCGCGGCGATACCAGTCATTATGATTTAGTCTGTAATATCGCCAGTCAAGGCTGTTTGCAGGTATCTCTCAATTACTCCCTGCCGGTTATTTTTGGTCTTTTGACCACTGAAAATGAAGAACAGGCCTGGGATCGTCTGGGTGGTAAGTATGGTCACAAAGGAATAGAGTTGGCCAATGCGGCTATTCAGATGCATCAATTATTAAGTCAACCTCCATGTAAGGTATAATCCATGACTGATGACCATCGCCAATTTGAACGTCGCAAAGAAGATCACATTAAGCTGTCCTTAATGCCTGAAAACCAAACCCAGGATTTAGGTGCCTACGAACAAATAGCCTTGGTTCATGAGGCGATCCCGGATATCAATTTCAATGAAATTGATATTTCAACGCAACGTTTTGGCAAAGTCCAGGCGAAACCGTTTATCGTGAGTTCGATGACTGCAGGACATCAGCAGGCAAAATTTATTAATCGTCATTTGGTGGAAGCTTGTGCTCTCAGTGGCTGGGGTATGGGTGTTGGTTCACAACGCCGTGAGTTGCTTGATCCCGCAGCGGCATTTGAATGGACTGATTTAAGGCGTGATTTTCCCAAAGTGAGTTTGTACAGTAATTTAGGTATTGCCCAGGTGATTATTACGCCACTCGATGACATACGTCGTTTGACCGATGCTTTAAATGCCGAGGCACTTATTATTCATTGCAACCCTTTACAAGAGTCTATCCAACCGGAGGGAACAACGGAATATAAAGGCTCGTGGCACGCACTGGAAATACTAGCAAAAAACATTCGTCTTCCCATAATTATTAAAGAGACCGGTTGTGGCTTTTCACGTGAAACCCTGGAGCGATTAAAGAATATAGGTATTTCGGCGGTGGATATTGCAGGTTTAGGCGGTACTCATTGGGGGCGTATTGAGGGTCATCGTGCCGTTCATGATCCAATCCGATTTACTACAGCGAGCACTTTTAAAAATTGGGGCATCCCGACACCTTTAGCGGTGAGAGAAGCGGCGCATCTGCATCCTAATTATGAAATTTGGGGTTCTGGTGGGGTACAAAATGGCTTAAATGCTGCAAAATTATTTGCATTAGGGGCCAGTACCGTAGGTTTTGCGAAACCCATTCTTGAGCCAGCATTAGTATCCGCAGAACAGGTGGTGGAAAAAATGCTGATTATAGAATACGAGCTTCGTGTTGCCATGTTCTGCACTGGAAGCGCGGTGCTAACGGATTTACGTCAAAAAGTTGCTGCCTGAGTATTCAGGCAGGTTGTTCAAATAAGGGCTTAATCAAGGAACGCTCTTTGCGCCAAGCTAGCTGAAATAATACCAATAAAATTCCGAGCAGAAATCCAGAAGTGGCACCGACCATGAGCGTCAAACGCGGCTGAGGTAAAACAGGTACTACAGGTGTTTTTATGGCGCCATCAATATGAAAAACGATTGTTTTCTGCGCATCAATAGTTAGGTTCTGGTAGTACCGCACTTGTCCTTGAAGTTCACGAATTTTAGGTGTGTTTGCTCCATGTTTAAGTTGGGCGCGCAAATTATCAATTTTAACCTCAATCCATGCCGGACCATCCTGTTGGGGCGTAAATGGGTCGTCCTCGTAGGCTTGTAAATCGCGTAACTGGTGCTCAAGGCTCTGTATTTGATCCCGTATTTTCTGTTGAGCAGTTGCTTGTTCCGCCGTGAGCTGATGCTCTAGGGTACTTATGAGCACCGCTTTTTGTTTGTTGATAATCTCGGATAGATTCTCAAACGTTTGCTGATTTAAAACGGTTAAAAAATTCTGAAGTTTGGTCACTAATTCCTGAGGGTTCTCGCCTCTTAAGGCAATGGTAAATTTCGCGAAGCGATCTGAAAATGATTTTTTACCCTCCACAATCATAAAATTGCGTAAAAATTGTCGATATAAGGCGATGGTTTCTGGGGTATTAAACTCTTCCTTTGTAAGCGGATGAGATAAATAAAACTGCTTGAAAAAAGCTTCTTTAGCCGCATCGGATAATAGAATGGTACTAAATGTTAGATAGACATCTTTTGCCGTAAAGGGTTTAAGAGGAGATAATCTGGCCCAAGAACGCCCAAGGTTTAATGGTGCAATATCCCCTTCGGTTGCCGCAGTAACGACCACGCTCGTTTCATAAATTGGGGTGCTGTAGTGTATATACCCATATCCAACGACTAAACCAAAAAGAGTACTTAGGGTAATCACGCGCTTATTTTGCCAGACAAAATATAATAAACTTAATGTACTGAATTTATTTTGTGAATTCACGTGCTCGTACCTCTCATCCTGATAATTGTGTCGATGGTAAAATAATACCTCGTGAATTGTCAAAAAATAGCTTCATTATTCCTAAATAATACGCCCCTATGATATAAACGTTTTTTTAAATTATCGTAAGGTACCTTTATGAGTCTTACTCTTGATGATCGCTTGATACTAATCACTGGCGCATCCAGCGGAATCGGTGAGGCCTGCGCGCGTTTATGCGCAGCGCAGGGTGCGCGTCTTATTCTGGCTGCACGACGCGTTGAGCGTCTCGAACTATTGGCTAAGGAATTAACTCACCTATATGGCAAGGAACACTTGGTTTTAAGATTAGATGTTCGCAATCATGAGGAGGTTCAGAAAACTTTTGCCGGCTTAAAAGCTGAATGGAGCGCCATTGACGTCCTGGTTAATAATGCAGGTTTGGCTCTTGATACGCTACCCTTGCAACAGGGACTAGAAGCACACTGGGATATCATGATTGACACCAATATTAAAGGTTTGTTGTATGTTACGCGCGCAGTGCTTCCTGGAATGCTTGAGCGTGAGCAGGGTCATATTGTCAATATTGGCTCTATAGCTGGATTGGAATATTATCCCAATGGAAACGTCTATGCCGCAACAAAACATGCGGTGCATGCCTTGTCAAAATCAATGCGACTGGATACCCTCGGGAGTAATATTCGCGTTACTGAAATCGCCCCCGGAGCAGTAGAGACTGAGTTTAGTGAAGTACGCTGGCAAGATAAAGAAAGAGCAAAAGCCTTTTATCAAGACTTTAAGTCTTTGGAGGCTCATGATGTCGCCGATGCGATTTTATATTGTATCTGTTGTCCGCAACACGTAAATATTGAGCAATTAGTTATTATGCCAACAGTACAAGCGTCGGCGAATCATCTCGCCCGAACTATACCCATACTAAACGACTAGCCTTGGTTGGTGTCATGTTTAAATGAACTCAACTTGCAATTCATTAAAAGGTGATAATAACTAAGCTGAACCATCGATCACTTATCCAAGCTCAGAGGATATTTCGGTGGGAAAATTGGTTTTATCACCTTCAATTTAGAATGGCTTCATATCAGGGCGGAGCGAATCATCTGAAGGTTCTTCTGCAATATTCAAAGGATTAGCTTCTTGTTGCGGTTGAGAATAATAATTGATTTCATTTCGCTGATGGTGAATAAAAAAGTTCATGACCACCGGCGCTTTTGGTGGAAACAACAGATTGAACAATTGTTGCCACGGGCTAATTTCCACCCAGCGCTCTTTGGTAGCAATAACTTGAGTTGAAGAACCAAATTTTACGTAATTATCCCATAAAAACTTAAGATAATTGCCATTAACTTGAGAGTTCACGGGTGAGTTACATACCAAAGCAATTTTATCCGGTAGATAGTAAACATAATTTTGCGTTTCAAGTGCATAGAGTATCAAATCCTCCTGCTTCAATTTAGTCTGGGGTGTTTCATGATATGCATACAGGCTACTCCAGGATTTTTTGGGTATCGCTATCGTAAAACGTTCACGGTTCCACTTAAATCCTTCAAATGAATTACAGTGTTTTAAGATAGCACCAATTGTGGTAATCACATGATTAAATTCTGTTAATCCATATTCTTGTGGCGCTACCCAAAGCAAATTATATTCGTGCGGATTTATGTACCAATCTTTTATTGCTGGAAGAGTTCTCTTTAATTGATCCAGTTCCTTAGAACTCATGGTTTTAGGGGCAATTTTCACAAGGGATTGCTTGGGTGCAGGATCCATGTCCATGATGGCCTGAAGCGTACTCTTAGTAAAAAAATTGCCCGGCCTGTTATTGGTGCCTAATTTTTCAAAAATATTCACGGCATTAACGAAGGTTGCCATTTCGGCGATTTGGTCGAGCTTGAGATAATTTAATATATTGGCTGTTTTGACCGTTAGATATTTTAAAATAGTAGGATTCGATTTTGCTATTCTAAGTAAGTTGTTAAGGGTGTATCCTTGCTCAAGTAATGTGGTACTGTACAGTACGAGTTGCTCTATGGCCTGCTCAGCTTGCAGTTGTTGTGCTAAGTTACACAACTCATCAAAAGAGAAGCCGGTTTGTCGTAGTTTTGAATAGTTTGATACAAACAAATTAATGGGCAATTTGATAAAACTATTTAGAAGTTTTAAATATTCTTCTGGACTCAATTCATAGTGCGGGTTCTCCGGAGCTTTCTGCTCTGCAGGGGTAATATTGAATTGCTCCTGTGTGCCCGGTTGATATTGCTCTAAAGAAAAAGCGTTAATGGTCAACAATAACGTTTTTCCAAATTCGCTTATATCGAATTTACCTTTTGACTCTAAATACTGACACTCTTGTTCTAAATTTTGTCGCCATTGATCCAAAAAATAAGAAAAAATAGGAGCATCTGTTTGATTCAGTCGCAAAATCTCGTGTAAATTTTGCCGTAATTGTGGCGAGTCAGAGTAAATATGTTCAAGTCTTGCTCCACCGCTCATAATTATTTGAATGAGTTGATTTAGTTTCACCTGGTGGGTTAGGGACTCTCTCAGCTGCGCGTCGAACGACATAAAAAAACCAATTTGGATTTATAATAGACACATTATAATCAAATAGGTCACAAAATCACAAGGGTCATTTGCCGATTCACTGGACAATTTACCATCAAGAGCATCGAGTATAAGGCATAAATAGTTACGAAGCCCATTTCATTAAAACCAGACCTGTAACGATAAGTAAGGCCGCAAATAAGCGCAAACTACTGGCCGGTTCTCCCAAAACAAGCAATCCAACCAGAAAAGCCCCCACCGCACCAATGCCCGTCCATATAGTGTAAGCCGTGCCTAATGGCAGATTTTTCATGGCTAAAGCGAGAAGAACGACGCTGGCAACCATAGTCGTTATACAAATAACAGTTGGCAGAATTCGCGTAAATCCGGCAGATTCTTTCATACAATAAGACCAGATGATTTCCATAATGCCTGCCATAAATAAATAAAACCATGCCATATTACGCTCCAGCACTATAGTAAGAAAGATTAAGAATGGGAAGTTACTAAAATAATGGTTAAACTGTTTTATATCAATCAGGAATGAGCACCAAGGATGAAATGTTTTCTTATACTCATTTTTTGCAGTAATTTTGTCTTTAGTGCGACCCCTTGGAAAGGTATTCAGAACCGATACTGGCAAGCGCAAAAAGCGTGCGATAAGGAGCAAATGCTCCATTATGCGCAGCATGCTTTTTCCTATGCGAAGTCGCAAGCACCGCGATATTTACCCTTAAGTTGCTTCTACCTGGGGCAGGCGTTTATTCAAATAGAACATTATTCACAGGCGGAATATTATTTGCGTCAAGCCTGGTTTTTTTGGCGCAAAATTTATGGGGAAAAAAGCCTGGATGCACTTTATGCGCTCACACTATTGGAAGATGTCGCAATTAAAAGGCAGCATGTTCAGCGTGCACAATATTATCGTAAACAAATTAAAATCCTATTACAGCAAAGGGCTGCCCCGCGCCCAAGCCATGATTCCTGAGTCATGTCATGGGTGGGGACAGGAGGATAAATACAATCAATAATTACACTAAATGCTTTACCCGGTTTAATGCTTTCAATGCCAACGCTGTGGTTAACGCACTCGAGCTGGAGGTGCCCAGTAACATGCGATTTCCTTGCTCATCCACACCGGACCATAACCAAAAATCATCTGCTGCCCAAGAGCCATTTATGGGCGACTGATTCTTTAATAAGAAATAGGTTGCCTTGGCGATTTGCTCACCGCGGTACCCATAATCCAGCAGGATATTTAATGCCAATGCCCGTTTGAATGCACTATTATCCCCCTGGCGTTCCCATTGTGCTAACTGCTGTAAGGTGTAATTGATGATTGGTTGTCCTGAATTTTGCAAACATTGCACACCATCCTGATAAGCACGAGCGATGAGATAATAAGCATCCAGGAGGGAATAATAATTCGCGCAATTCGTTTTTTGGTTCACTTGATTATTAAGATAAGCACATACTTTAGGATCGTTATTTTTTAAATAGGACATGACGTTTGCATTCACGCCACAATCCACATCATTGATAAAGGGTGGATCGATAAATGTTAAATACAGTCCTTGAGTATTTTTATTTGCTTCAATGACGGCGCGATTATCGGGATAATTTTCGCGGTTTTGCTGCAAAACCATGGAGGCAAAAACGGTATCATCCAAATCATTCACCGTGTTGGGGTACAAGGGTGCGTTATTATGAGTGGTAAAATAAGACCACAAACCTTGCTCGTTTAGGAGCTGTGATTGAATGTATTGAACGATTTTGTTATTTATTCTTTTCACTGCTTTATTTTTAATATCGTGTATCGCATCAGCGATCATGGCTGTAGTAAATAAATTACTGTCATAGTTTGTTCCTAAACTACGCTGGGGTTCAGGTAGGTTGGGATGAAAAAGGGTAGGGAATTCACCATATTCAAACTGTACACTTTCTAAAAAAAGTAATCCCTGTTCCATCGATGATTGAATCGTGACCTCCTGCGCTCCAGCAGCGCAAGTAAAGCTTAGGGTGATCGCGAACACAATCCTTTTTAACACATGCATGACAAACTCCATTTAAATAGTGAAGCTAGGAATTTGACAATAAACGTGATTAAAATCAAGAGTAAAGCCGCATCCTTTTAAAGGGATGCGGCGAATAAAGTCACTGTATATGAGTTTTGATGTAAGTGACTAGAGTGCAATCGATACTGCTTTCACGCAGATATTCAGTGCGCATCGCTTGTAAAATACATTGTAAGTTTGCAAACTGTTCACTTAATTGAAAAAATAGAGTGGCGGTATTTTTCTCCTCACGCTCACCGACACCTGAATAAGCAGCTTGCCCCATTTCCACAAAATAGCTCAAGCTCACATGCCGCTTTTGCGCAATACCAGGAAATAAACCACAAAAAAGAAGACTTTTATCCCCAACATCACGTAAACGCTGAACCTGTAGGCCACGCGGTTGATGCATGGACTCCAGGAAGTCTAGAGCGATGATGGATTCGATGAGTTTGGTACCTTGGGAAAAGCGCATCAGTAAAAATACCAGATAGCTTTCTGTGTTTTCATTAAGAATCAACCGCGTTGAGGCTTGGGCTTCATGTACAAGCGCATGCCACTGGCTGATATCGGTGGGATGTAAAATTAAATTTTTCATCACGTTCCCCCTTTTAAAGCCCTTCACCTTTAGTCTAGTCAAAGAAAGAGGATATTTCCGAAGGACCCAATCAAAAAAAATAAAACCGATTGTTTATTTTTTTGATTTAGAGCCTTTATGCATGAGTGGATAGGTTTTAGCAGGCGCTTGATGTATAATGTTAAATCGATGCACACCAAAATTCTGTTTTCCTGTTAAGGCATTTTATGATAGATAAGATACGCAATATCGCCATTATCGCGCACGTAGACCATGGCAAAACCACCCTAGTTGATAAATTATTACAGCAAACCGGTACCTTAAATGATCGCGGTCCTAAAGTGGAGCGCGTTATGGATTCCAACGCTTTAGAAAAAGAGCGCGGCATTACTATTCTGGCAAAAAATACCTGTGTTTTTTGGAATGATCACCAAATTAACATCGTAGACACCCCGGGACATGCTGATTTTGGCGGTGAAGTTGAGCGTATTCTCTCGATGGTCGATAGTGTTTTATTACTGGTTGATGCGGTGGATGGGCCTATGCCGCAAACGCGTTTCGTAACCCAAAAAGCATTCGCTCAAGGACTTAATCCGATTGTTGTGATTAATAAAATTGATCGTCCAGGCGCCCGCCCTGATTGGGTCATGGATCAGGTTTTTGATCTCTTTGATAATCTCGGCGCGAATGATGAGCAGTTAGATTTTCCTGTTGTTTATGCGTCTGCATTAAATGGTTACGCGAAACTCAGTTTACAGGACGAGGCGACGGATATGTCAGCCTTATTGCAAACCATTATTGATCAAGTGAAGCCACCTGCCGTAGATCCGGATGGACCATTCCAAATGCAAATTAGTTCGCTGGATTATTCTTCCTATGTAGGCACAATTGGCATTGGTCGTATTTCGCGGGGACAAATTAAAGCGAAATCACCTGTTAAAATCATTGATAAAGACGGTGAAGTTCGTTCTGGACGTTTGCTACAGCTCCTTGGTTTTAAGGGCCTGGAGCGTGTAGAAGTAGAGCAGGCAAGCGCAGGTGATATCGTCGCCATTACCGGTATTGAAGGCTTAAAAATTTCAGATACTGTTTGTGATCCAAATCAAATAGAAGCTCTGCCAGCCTTGTCTGTGGATGAGCCTACCATTAGCATGACTTTCCAAGTAAATGATTCTCCTTTTGCCGGTCAAGAAGGTAAGTATGTTACTTCTCGTAAAATTCGCGAGCGTTTAGAAACCGAATTATTACATAATGTGGCCTTGCGCGTTGAAGATTGCGATGATCCGGATAAATTTCGTGTCTCCGGTCGTGGTGAGTTGCATTTGTCTATTCTTATCGAAAACATGCGCCGGGAAGGCTATGAGCTGGCAATTAGTAAGCCTGAAGTGATCATGCGAGAAGTGGACGGTGAGCAACAAGAACCCTACGAACTGCTAACCATTGATGTTGAAGAGCAACATCAGGGTAGTATCATGGAAAAAATGGGTGAGTGCCGTGGTGACATGCAGAATATGGTTCCTGATGGTAAAGGACGAGTTCGTCTGGATTATATGGTGCCTACGCGTGGATTAATCGGTTTCCATAGTGAATTCCTATCCACAACCTCAGGTACTGGTTTGATGTATCATGTTTTTGATCATTACGGACCAGCCGTTAAAGGACGACTCGGTAAGCGTGCCAATGGGGTACTTATTGCTAATTGTCAGGGAATCGCGCGCGCCTTCGCGTTGTTTAACTTACAAGAGCGGGGACGTTTATTTATCGAACCGCAAACCGTTTGTTATGAAGGGATGATTGTTGGTATCCATGCACGGGATAATGATCTAGTTGTTAACGTCACTAAAGAAAAACAACTCACCAACATGCGCGCTTCAGGTACGGACGAAAATATAATTTTAACGCCTGCAATTAAATTAACTTTAGAGCAAGCTTTAGAGTTTATTGATGATGATGAATTAGTTGAAGTAACCCCCGAGACTATTCGTATTCGAAAAAAAGCGCTTAAGGAACATGAGCGTAAAAAAGCATCGCGGGCAAATAGTGAAGAGTAAATTCAAACGCGTTATCGTTTATGCCAGACAGCATCGAGCCAACCAGGGGGTAAGCGAGAGCTTACACCGCCTGGTGGAGTTTTTAGAACAACAAAAGATTCAAGTCTTCCAAGACGTGGATACTTTGTTGGGTTTTGATGTGCAACTACCGGTATTGACCAAGAATGAGATGGGTGAAAAGCATGACCTCATCATAGTGATTGGAGGCGATGGCAGTTTGTTGTCCGCAGCACGTATGGCCACAAAGGTGAATACCCCCGTAATTGGTATTAACCGAGGTCGGTTAGGTTTTTTAACCGATGTGCTTCCTGATGAAATCGAAACCCGACTCTCGGCAGTGCTTGCAGGCCAGTACAAAGAAGAAAAAAGATTCCTTTTGCACACGCGTATTTATGATGATGAGGCCGTTTACTTCGAAGGGGAGGCGGTTAATGATGTTGTACTTTCCCGCGGCAACGAAACGCACTTAATAGAATTTTCTGTTTATATAAATGAACAATTGGTTAGCAATTATCGTTCCGACGGTATGATTATCTCCTCCCCCACAGGGTCAACTGCCTATGCATTATCTGCTGGGGGTCCGATTATGCACCCGCAGTTAAATGCTATGGTTTTAGTGCCGATGTTTTCTCATAGCCTGAGTTCGCGGCCTTTAGTAATTGATGGTGAATCGAAGATTGAATTACATATAAGCTCAGTAAATGAAGCCGATTTACGCATCAGCTGTGATGGTCATGAATCCCGTATGGTGAAACCCGGGCAGCGGGTTATGATTGAAAAGGATTCTCATCAATTAAGACTATTGCACCCTCTTGATTATCACTATTACGATACATTACGATCAAAGCTCGGCTGGGAATCTACTCATCAGGGGTAATCATGCTCACTACCTTATGTATCAAAGAGTTTGCTATTGTTCATCACCTTGAACTCGATTTTGCGCAAGGGATGACGGCTTTTACCGGTGAGACCGGTGCGGGTAAATCCATCATGATTGATGCCTTAATGCTGGCTCTTGGTGGTAGAGGGGATACTTCTGTGATCCGTCCTGGTGAGGAAAAGTGCGACATTACCGCCGGTTTTTATATCCACCCAGACTCTGAGCCTATGATCTGGTTGCATGAACATGATCTCTCATGCGACGATGGGCAAGTTTACTTACGACGAGTTATTTATCAAGAAGGTCGCTCTAAATCCTATATCAATGGTCAACCTTTTCCCCTACAAAAACTTAAAGAATTAAGTGAGAAACTCGTCCACATACACGGACAACACCAGCAACAAACATTGATGCATCATGCTACCCACCGCCAGCATCTCGACCAATATGCAGCGCATTCTCATTTAATGCAGGAAGTTGCTACTGCCTACAAGAACTGTCAAAAAATTCAGCAAGAAATAAATGAGTTGCGCAATCGCGAGCAGCAGACAGATCGTATTGCGCTACTGCAATTTCAAATTGAAGAACTCAACAGTTTAAATTTGCAGGAAAATGAGGTTGATGTGCTACATCAGGAACATCAATTGTTGCACCATGCTAAAGATTACCTGGAGAGCAGTCACCAGATTCACCAATTATTAAATTCTGAAGAGGGTCCGGATATTTGTTCTGGATTAAATCAGATTATGCATCTGTTAGCACAGTTACCCCAGGATCATCCGCGTATTAAAAATACGGCAGAGCTCATTAATGGGGCACTCATCCAATGTGAGGAAGCATTCAGTGAAATGCAACAATTTGCTGAGCAAGTCCATTTGGATCCTGAACGATTGCATCATATAGAAACGCGTATGAGCGCAATCCATCAGCTCGCTCGTAAGTATCATGTCGATAGCAATCAACTCATACACCATGCGCACGACTTAAAAGAGGAGCTGGCGACACTTATTCATGGCGAAACGCGGCTGCACCATTTACAACAGGAGTACGATAAGGCTTTGGCGGTTTACGCGACTGCCGCCGCCGCATTAAGAGCGTCACGATTAAATTCTGCAACTAAATTAGGTGAGGATATTACGCAACGAATTCAAAAGCTGGGAATGCCTAAAGGCCAAATTACGGTACACCTGACCCCTCTCGATAAAATGCAGGCCCATGGTCAAGATAAAGTGGAGTACTATGTGTGTACGAATCCGGGGATGCAGCCGGATAGTATGAGCAAGATCGCCTCTGGTGGGGAATTGTCACGAATAAGTTTGGCTATTGAAATGATTACCGCGCAACGAGGCCTTACACCCACATTACTATTTGATGAAGTTGATGTTGGTATAGGGGGGGCAACGGCAGCTCTTGTGGGTCAAATGTTGCGCCAACTAGGCGAGCGATTGCAGGTATTTTGTGTGACTCATCAACCCCAGGTTGCAGCTTCCGCACACCATCATTTTAAAGTAACAAAACATAGTGACGCGCAACAAACGTATACGCAAATTGAAGCATTAAATAGTGATGAAAAAATCAATGAAATAGCACGGATGTTAGGTGGATTAACCATCACAGAGCAAACGCGATCACATGCGCGCGAATTGCTAAACCAATCGCATACGCTATAAGCATGAATCATTCTGTAAAGCGTAAAGGAACACCTGGATGCCGTGCCAAAGTGGCTTATATTTTTCTTGACAAAAAATGGTAAGCGATTAGGATTAGTGGTCATTTGCGGGCAGAATGCATTGCGCTTTACAAGCAACAGCTCAAGGTAATAAGAAAAGCAGTTTGCTCATAGGCAGCATTTTCTGATAGAGAAAAAATGCTTTACCCAGACAATATTAATGCCGGGGTTGGTTTAATGTCCACAACCCATAATTAGAAAAACAGGAATGACATGCAGCTAATACCGATTATCCTATGCGGCGGAGCCGGTTCCCGTCTTTGGCCTATATCCCGAGAATTGCATCCGAAGCCGTTTATTCGTTTGGCTGATGGCCAGAGCCTCTTTCAAAAAGCGTTTATTCGTGGCACCTCATTACCTGAGGTTGGGCAAGTCTTAGTAATAACGAATAAAGAATTTTTATTTAAAATCGTGGAAGAAACAGCAGAGATTACCTCTCCTGAGATCCAAACCACCTATGTGATGGAACCTTTTGGGCGCAACACAGCTGCAGCAATTGCCTCTGCGGTCTTAAAAACCATCAGTATTGAAGGCGAAAATGCGTTCATGTTGGTATTACCTGCCGATCACCTGATTCTTCATCAAGAGGCGTTTCAGGATGCAGTTAAAAAGGCAATCGTTCTGGCGCAACAAGGAAAACTGGTCACTTTTGGTATAACCCCAACGGAACCGAAGACGGAGTACGGTTACATTGAAGCGGATGGCAATCAGGTAATCCGTTTTGTTGAAAAACCCGATGCCATTAAGGCACAAGAATATCTCACTTCGGGGAATTTTTTATGGAACTCTGGAATGTTCTTGTTCACAGCAGGAACAATGAAACGTGCTATGGAGCAACACTGCCCTGAAATTATCAACAGTGTAGCTACCTGCTTTAGTAATTCCCACTACTCAAAACAACAAAACGTACATAGTTTTGAGTTGGATGAAACTACATTTACTCAGGTTCCTGAGGACTCTATTGACTATGCCGTAATGGAGAAAGCAGATAATGTCGCTGTGGTCCCTTGCCAAATTGGTTGGAGTGATGTGGGCTCCTGGACTTCGCTAGATGAATTGACTCCGGCAGATACTGAGGGTAACCGTATGGTTGGAGATGTGGTTCTCCATAATGTTAAAAACTGCACGATAAAAAGTAGTGAACGTTTAATTGGTGCGGTAGGCCTGGATAATTTATTGGTTGTTGACACACCCGATGCTTTGTTGATTGCCGATAAATCCTGTGATCAAGATGTTAAGCATATTTATAAAAAATTAAAAGATAAAGGGCATGAAGCCCATAAATTACACCGCACAGTCTATCGTCCCTGGGGAAGCTACACCATTTTGCAAGAGAGTGAGCGGTTTAAAATAAAGCGTATTGAAGTCAAGCCTGGAGCGAGCCTAAGTTTGCAAATGCATCATCATCGCAGTGAACACTGGATTATTGTGAGTGGTATGGCTAAAGTTGTGAATGGCGAGCGCGAATTTTTTGTGGGGGTTAATGAATCGACTTATATACCCGCTGGTTGCAAGCATCGCCTGGAAAATCCTGGCGTATTGGACTTGGTTATGATTGAAGTTCAAAGTGGCGATTACCTGGGTGAAGACGATATTGTGCGCTTTCAAGATAATTACGGACGAGTGTAGTATGAAACTAGCCTGTTTTAAGTCTTATGATATTCGGGGCAAATTAGGAACGGAACTCAATGAAGAGACTGCCTATCGAATTGGTTTTGCCTATGCCCAGTTTCTTAATGCACGTGCACTTGTTTTAGGCTCGGATGCTCGTCACACGAGTGAACCGTTAAAACAGGCCTTAGCACGTGGTATCTGCGATGCTGGTGCTGATGTTTATGACATTGGTCTTGCAGGAACAGAGGAAGTTTATTTTGCCGCCTTTCACTTGGATGTTGATGGTGGTATCGAGGTCACTGCAAGTCATAACCCAATTGAATACAATGGCATGAAATTAGTACGCCGAGGAGCCGCTCCCATTAGCGGCGATAGTGGTTTACGCACCATTGAACAAATGGTCATGGAACAGGATATACAACCTTCGGCACATATCGGAACCTACCACCGAATCTCTATATTAGAGGACTATGTAACGCACTTATTGAGCTATATTCAAGTTGAAAAATTAAAACCGCTCAGATTAGTAGTAGACGCAGGAAATGGTGCTGCAGGCCATGTAATAGATGCCCTTGAGCAGCGGTTTACTGCAGCGCAGATACCGGTGTCTTTCATTAAAATGAATCATGAACCTAATGGGGATTTTCCCAATGGGATTCCCAATCCTTTATTACCGGAAAATCGAGCGCTAACTGCCGCTGCTGTCAGGAAACATCAGGCCGATCTAGGTATTGCCTGGGATGGCGATTTTGACCGTTGCTTTTTATTCGATGCAAAGGGCGAGTTTATTGAGGGGTACTATTTAGTCGGCCTCTTAGCAGAAGCCTTTTTGCAAAAGCACCCCGCAGAAAAAATTATTCATGACCCACGATTGACTTGGAATACCATCGATGTCGTCCAAAAAGCAGGGGGCACGCCGGTACAGTGTAAAACCGGGCATGCTTTTATTAAAGAGCGTATGCGTCAGGAAAATGCCATTTATGGTGGCGAGATGAGTGGCCATCATTATTTCCGTGATTTCGCTTATTGTGATAGCGGTATGATTCCCTGGCTATTAATTATTGAGTTGCTGAGCACTACAGGAAAGTCATTAGAGCAATTAATCAACGAGCGAGTACAAGCCTTTCCTTGTAGCGGTGAATTAAATTATCGTGTGGACGATGTACCCAGAGTTTTGGCTGAGGTTGAGGCATACTATGCAGATGCAGAACCTCAAATAGATCGAACGGATGGAATTAGCCTCGAATTTCCCGAGATGCGCCTAAACCTGCGTGCATCAAATACAGAACCCTTATTACGTTTGAATGTAGAGAGTCGAGGAAAAACAAGACTTGTGCAAGAGACCGTTCAGACTATTGAAGGTTTAATTAAAGCTACTGTTATTTGTTAATTTTTTCCATTATGGCGAGGATGGCAATTTAAGCATCTCGCCATGGATGATGATTTAGCGTTTCGCTCTTGGCTGTAAGCAATTAAAAAATTTATGAAAATATTACACGTCTATAAAACGTTTTTGAGTGAAACCTTTGGTGGTGTTGAGCAAACAATCTATCAAATTGCCAAGACAACTTCAGCGCAGTTTAATCATTCTGTGCTCTCGTTGACGAAAGAACGAACTGCGGCAACATCGCTACACGAAGGTATTTGTACCATTCGTTATAAAGAAAATTTTTCGTTAGCATCGAATAGTTTTTCTTTAAGTCTCATGCGTGATTTTAAACGGTTAGTCGCAAGAGCCGATGTTATTCATTATCATTTTCCCTGGCCTTTTGCTGACCTGCTCCATGTGGGATGGCGCATAAAAAAACCGTCTGTTGTTACCTATCATTCCGATATTGTGCGGCAGCAGCAATTATTATATTTTTATCGCCCGCTTATGCATCGATTTTTATCGAAACAAAATAGAATCATCGCGACCTCACCGAACTATGCCGCAAGTAGCCCCATATTGCAGCGCTATAAGGATAAGGTCTCCGTTATTCCAATCGGTTTAGATAAAAAAAGCTATCCTAAGACCGCAGATGAATGTCTTCAACGATGGCGACAACAATTCCCTGGGCGCTTCTTTTTATTTGTTGGCGTGATGCGTTACTATAAAGGATTGCATATTTTATTACAGGCCTTGGCGGGCACGGATTTTCCAGTCGTGATTATTGGTTCAGGCCCGATGGAGGAAGAATTAAAACGTGAAGCTCAGAGGTTAGGGTTAACTCGGGTCTATTTTGCTGGTCCTTTACCCGACGAAGATAAAATGGCTTTATTAGAATTATGTTATGCCGTCGTTTTCCCTTCTCATCTACGCTCCGAGGCCTTCGGAATTACGCTACTAGAAGGCGCTATGGCAGGCAAACCACTGATTTCTGCAGAGATAGGAACGGGCACGAGTTACATCAATCGAGATAAAGTCACCGGACTTATTGTACCGCCTGCTGACCCCCAAGGATTACAACACGCGATGCGATATTTATGGGAGCATCCAGAGGAAGCTGCGCGAATGGGGGAACATGCGAGTGTGCGCTATTACGAACTCTTTACTCAAGAACAAATGTGTACTGCTTATGAAAAAATATATTTAGAGGTAGTCGCCGAATCACTACAAACTTAAATTCCTGAGTCTTTATAAAAGATGAGTACCACCTCGTGATGAGCGGTAATATGCGAGCCAGAGTGCTGTTTGCATTAGACTTGGAACAATGTATACTTTCTGCTCTGTTTTCATTTGTGACCCAAAAGGAACGTTTATGGAATCAGCAAATAATTCCACTACAGAGAGGAGGACGCTCTTGAGTGCACGACCTTTAGTTGTAGATCTAGATGGTACCTTAATCCATACGGATATGCTCCATGAATCCGTGTTAGATTTATTCCGTAAAGCACCTTGGCAAACTTTATATTTACCCTTTTGGTTAGCACGAGGAAAAGCTTTTTTAAAACGTTGCCTGGCGCGACGCACAGAGGTAAGCGCAGCATCATTACCCTACAATAATGAACTTATAGAGTGGTTAAAAAAAGAAAAGTCGGCTGGCCGCACCCTAATTCTTTGTACGGCTTCGGAGCAATCAATAGCAGACACCATTGCCGAGCATCTCGATCTTTTCGATGAAGTGATCGCGACTGCAACAGAGATTAATTTATCAGGGAAAAATAAAGCCATGGCGCTTGAGCGTCGCTTTGGTCAAGATGGATTCGATTATATTGGTAATTCGACTCAAGATTTGCATGTATGGAAAAGTGCCCACAAGGCAATTGTCGTAAATGCATCAAGCGAACTGATAAAAAAGGCTGAATCTTGCTGTGAGGTTGAACACATATTTCCGGCTAAATCCGCGACCATTAAAACCTGGGGTAAAGTTTTACGCGTGCATCAATGGTTAAAAAATCTGTTGCTATTCATCCCAATTTTTTCCGCTCATCAATTGGCAAATTTTGATGTTTGGGTATCTTTATTATTTGCTTTTTTAGCCTTTAGCTGTTGCGCCTCTTCCGTATACATTGCCAATGATTTGCTGGATTTGGAAAGCGATCGCTTACATCCGCGTAAACGAAACCGACCATTTGCCAGTGGTCAGGTTGCGATTTCAAAAGGTCTGATGCTCGCGCCCATTCTATTTATGCTAAGTGTCGTATTAGGGGCGGTCGTTGGGACAAATTTCTTGTCCTGGCTTTTATTATATTTTACGGTAACGGCAGCCTACTCCCTGGGATTAAAACGCATCGTTTTAATGGATTGCATGACTTTAGCGATGCTATACACCTTACGTATCGTTGCAGGGGCGGCCGCAGCGAACCTGGAAGTAACTTTTTGGCTATTAGGGTTTTCAGTTTTCTTATTTTTATCGTTAGCTTTCGTTAAACGCTACGCGGAGCTTGAAATACAACAAGATGCGACCGATAAAATCCATGGTCGTGGTTATTATAAAGCAGATGCTCCTTTAATACAGACCTTGGGTGTTTCCTCAGGCTATGCGGCTGTGGTCATTCTTTCCTTGTATTTAAATAGCGATGCGGTAATAAAACTGTATAGATCACCGCAGTGCGTTTGGGGAATCGTACCTATTGTGTTGTTCTGGATTAACTGGATGTGGATTAAGGCGCATCGTGGTGAAATGCATGATGATCCTCTGATCTTTGCCATTAAGGATAAAGGCAGTGTCCTCACCGGCGCATTAATTGCAGTGGTTTTGGTTTTGGGAACAATAGGTTGGTCATGAGCACTACCACAACTTCATGGGGCCGTTTAATCAAAGAACCACACCAGAGTATTGCGTTATCTTCAAGAACACAAGCGATTGCAGAGGTCAAGCAAAATCAGCCTGGAATATGCTTTGGCATGGGGCGAAGCTACGGTGATGCGTGTTTAAATCCTGGAGGAATTCTCTGGCATACTGAAGCGTTAAATCGCCTGCTTCATTTTGACCCGAAAACAGGCCGATTAACCTGTGAGGCGGGTGTGCTCTTAAAAGATATCCAACAATTATTTTTCGCTCGTGGTTGGTATCTACCAGTCACTCCAGGTACGCAATGGGTTACAGTGGGCGGGGCAATTGCCAATGATATTCATGGTAAAAATTATCATCGCTATGGTTCATTTGGTAATCAAATTCACAGCATTACTTTATTACGTACGGATGGCTCGGTACATGAGTGCAGCGCGCATCAAAATTCAGAATTGTTTTACGCGACCATTGGTGGCATTGGGCTTACGGGCGTTATTTTAAGTGCGGAGTTGCAGCTAGCACCCGCAAGCAGCTCTTGGTTAGATGTCGAGACTATCCCATTTACTCAAATCCACGAATTCTTAACACTAACCGAGCAGTCTGAGGCTTCCTGGGAGCACACGGTATCCTGGATCGATTGCCTTGGCCGCAGTGGGCAGCAGCGGGGTATTTTTATGCGTGCACAATTCGTTGCATCGCCCCCGACAACCGAATTATCCACAAAAAGACCAATGTCCATACCCTTTAATTTACCTATTTCATTGGTGAATCAGTGGTCGTTGCGCGCGTTTAATGAGGCCTATTTTATACTCAAAAGTCGCAAAGCGGGTAAAAGCATGATGCATTATATTCCTTTTTCCTATCCGCTAGATAATATCGCACACTGGAATCGAATGTACGGACCCAAAGGATTTTATCAGTACCAATGCTTGGTTCCACGACAAGACGGTGAGCTGGCTATCAAAGCGATTTTGGCTGAAATTGCTGCAGCGGGTGAAGGTTCTTTCCTGTCCGTATTAAAAACATTTAGTAAGCGGCAAGCGCTTGGTATGCTCAGCTTCCCCCAGGACGGAATCACCCTGGCATTGGATTTTCCAAATCGTGGTGCGAGTACCTTGGCTCTTTTTAACCGGCTTGATGCTATTGTCCACGCCGCGCAAGGGCGATTATATTTAGCCAAAGATGCGCGGATGTCGCGGGAATTTTTCGAGCAATCGTATCCTTTACATCAAAAATATCAGACCTATCGTGATCCTGGAATCAGCTCTGCGATGTCACGTCGTTTAATGGGGTATTAATATGAAAAATAAAAAAATTGTTATCGTAGGAGCAACTTCAGCGATTGCAGAACATTGTGCCCGATTATGGATAGGTTCGGATCCGGTGGAAATGATCTTACTGGGAAGAAATCAAAGTAAACTCGAGCCAATAGCCGTCGATTTGCGCGTGCGCAATCCGCAAGCGAACATCATATGCTCTGAGGTTAACTTTACTGAAGCTGACGCAATTGAAACTTATGTACAAAGCCTTGCTGATGCAGCTCCTATCGATTTAACTCTAATCGCTCATGGGGCCTTGGCGGATCAACAAATGTGCCAACAGCAATTATCGCTTTGTGCGCAATCGCTCCTGATCAATGGCGTATCCCCAGTCCTTTTTGCAGAAGCCTTTGCCAAGCAATTAGAAAAGCAAGGACGAGGTACTTTGGTTTTAATTGGTTCTGTTGCAGGGGATCGTGGGCGGAAATCCAATTACATTTATGGTGCGGCCAAAGGACTTATGAGTCGTTATGCTCAAGGCTTGCAACACCGTTTCGCACAGAGCCAGGTAAAAATTATTTTGGTTAAGCCTGGGCCTACCGATACCCCGATGACGGCACATTTAAAGGCGCAGGGGCAAAAGCTTGCTCATCCTGCAGAAGTAGCGCAAAATATTGTCGATGGTGTGGCGAAAAATAAAGCAGTCATTTATGCTCCAGGGATATGGAAATATATTATGACCGTGATTTGCTGTATCCCTAATTTTATCTTTGCCAAAATGGATATTTGAACTCGAGGATGATGCTGTGAACGAATTGAGAAATAATAACCAATGGTCCTGGTGGTTTTGGCTCGGTTGTTGGATTTTATTTAGCGTGGTATTGGGTTTAATAAACGCGCCGACGATTGGCCTTGCAGGAAATGAGTTAGGGGATTATGCTGCCAATTCTTTATTAATTCAGGATGCCAAACATTTTGATTTATTCGTAGGTAATTATTCTCGTGTTGGTTTTAATCACCCAGGCCCCGCCATTCTCTATGTACTTACTCTAGGTGAGGTACTTTGCTACGACTGGCTGCACTGGGTACAAGCTCCCTTTGCGGGGCAATTAGTTGCAGTCTTTGTTTTTAACGCTTTTTGGTTGACCTTGCTGCTGCGATTGCTTGCCCTATGGTCGCAATCGTTACTTGCTGCGATTTTGGGCTTAGCACTCTTTACCTTGTTGTCGGTAACCGCCAATCATCATTTTTTTACCAGCATCTGGTTTCCACATTTGTATTATTTACCTTTTGCAGTCCTCGTTTTGGCACTTGCACGTTTTGCTGATGGTAAAACCGATACGCTGTACTCTTTGGCATTGAGTGCAGGATTCCTCATGAACGGCCATGTATCGTTTATCGCATTGTTAGGAATTATGTTAATGCTTATGCTGCTCTTTAATTTTATGTTATTCCGTAAAGATTTAGAGCGACGTATTCTCAGCAGAGTTTTTTTACGTCAAAACCACAGACGATTGCTTCAGGCCATTGGATTACTCAGCCTCTTTTTCATACCGATGCTCATACAAACAATTCGCGCCTACCCTGGACCTCTGCTGGATTATCTTGGATATGATGCCAAACACCATGCCAACACACTTGAGCAGGCCTTCAATTATATCCGTGCTTTCTGGATAAATGGTTGGTTCATGGGGCTGGGCGTTATTTTAGGCGGAGTTTTGTGTATCATTGCGCCAAAGAAATTAAACACAGTTAATATTAGTGCCTGGTTTTGTTGTATTCTGGCTGCTACGTTTGCGGTTCTGATTTATGCTATCTACGGAATAGATGAGCTTCAATATCAATATATCGCTTTCTTTTACTATGCGGCGACTGTTCTTTTTGTAGTGATGCTGCTCATTACATTCAATGAATATTTTACCAAAAATTACTTAGGTGCTTTGATTGTTGTATCTGTTAGTGCGGTGTTCTTTTTATTGTCCTATCCTCTTATCCAAAAAGCTCCTGAAACGATCCATTTTTTTAATGGATCGAAGATACAGGAAACCTATACCAAGTTGAACCAATTTAAAAAGCAGGGTCGTTTGGTTTTTGATTTAGAACGGCAAGTTTATTGGCGTCGTATTGCCGGTCTTGCTGCCTATGCCAAGAGACAGAATAATGATTTGTTTTGTATCCAAAAAAATTGGCACATTTTATTTACAAAAAAATTACTGTGTTCTGCAGAAGAAATAGTACAAAACCCGCGTTTTATAATCGTTTCCCGCGAAACAAAAAAGGGTACACAAAGCGCTGTTCAATGGGGGCAACTTCGTTTTGTTCCTTTGAAAAAGCCTAATTTAATTGATCAAGGCTATATTAGTGTTCATGCGCGCAAAGCTGCATTTCGCAAGATCTTGGCTCGCGGATGGACTAACCCAGAAGCCGATTTTGTATGGTCATTAGGTGCGCACGCAGAAATAGGCTTGCCGTTGCAGAAAAACTTTAAAGGCGAGTTGTTGTTAGATCTGTCTGCTTATTTGCCTCGCGCTTCCTCACAACAAGAGCTACAACTATTTATCAATAAGCAGTGGGTGAAAACAGTACGGTTTACCCTCAGCGCGAATCGACAAAAAATCAGCCTACCTTTAAACACTTCAAAAAAACGAGGAGCTATTCTTGAGTTTGTAATCGCAAAACCAATGAAACCTTCCGTTTATTCACATAGTCAGGATGCGCGTCAGCTTGGGGTAGCTCTGTATGGGTTGCAAATTAAAAGGGCATAAAAAAATATGAAAATTGTATTACCAGGGGGCGCGGGCTTAGTCGGACAAAATTTAGTCGCACGCCTTAAAGCCAGGGGCTATACCGATGTGATTATTTTGGATAAACATCGCGCGAATACACAAATTTTACAGCAAATGCATCCTGAATATCAGGTTGAATGTGTTGATGTATCAATACCTGGAAGTTGGCAACACCATTTTGCGCAAGCGGATGCAGTCGTGATGCTGCAAGCGCAAATTGGCGGCTATGACTATCAGGATTTTATTACAAATAATGTAACCTCTACGAAATTAATTTTAGATACAATCAAAAAGTATCAAGTACCGCATCTGGTTCATATCAGTTCCTCTGTAGTGGAATCGATTGCGGATGATTTTTATACTCGCAGTAAAAAAGCTCAAGAAGAGTTGGTGATACACAGCGGTCTGCACTGTCCTATTCTTAGACCCACATTAATGTTTGGCTGGTTTGACCGCAAACATTTGGGCTGGTTATCCCGTTTCATGCAAAAGGTACCTGTTTTCCCCATTCCAGGTCATGGTAAATATATGCGTCAACCACTGTACGCAGGAGATTTTTGCGAAATTATTATTCACTGTCTGGAACATCCTGATATTCATGGAATCTTTAATATATCGGGTCATGAAAAAATCGATTATATTGATATTATTCGTTTGATCAAAAAGGCTACCCGGGCGAAGACCCCAATCGCGAAGATCCCTTACTCTTTATTTTACGCGCTGCTTTGGACATGGGGGAAACTAAGTAAAAATCCACCCTTTACTACCCAACAATTAGCTGCGTTAAGCGCTAAAGATGAATTCGAAATTATAAACTGGCCTGAGCTGTTTTCAGTACCTTACACTCCGTTCGCGCAAGCAGTTGAAGAAACGTTTAATCATCCGCAATACAGCAAAATAATTTTGGAGTTTTAGCATGGGAGAGCAGGTAGCAGTTTTAGGCGCAGGCCCCATGGGTCTTGCTGTTGCTTATCAATTAGCAAAAGATGGTTATAAGCCTGTAGTGTATGAGGCGGACGATCGGGTGGGCGGTATGACCGCTTGCTTTGATTTTAATGGTCTGGATATCGAGCGTTATTATCATTTTCACTGTACCTCAGATCATGCATTCTTGCAGTTGCTTGACGAGTTAAACATCAGCGATAAGATGCAATGGCGTGCCACCAAGATGGGGTATTGGTATCAAGGCCAATTACAAGCTTGGGGAAATCCATGGGCTTTATTACGTTTTCGCGGTTTAAGTTTCATTGCAAAAATACGTTATGGACTACACGCTTTTTTATCCACCAGACGTACTGATTGGCAGCCACTGGATGAATTAGAAAGCACGCAATGGATTAAAAAATGGGTAGGCCAGGAAGCTTATGAAATCCTCTGGCAGAAATTGTTTGATTATAAGTTTTATGAGCATGCGAATAATTTATCTGCCGCCTGGATCTGGAGTCGTATTCGCAGGATTGGACGCTCGCGATATAACCTGTTTAAAGAAAAATTAGGCTATCTTGAGGGTGGTTCAACGACCTTATTACATGCAATGAAGGTTGCAATTGAGGCGCATGGTGGGGAAATCAAATTACAATCTCCCGTGCGCAAGGTCGTTATGACGGACGGCAAAGTATCCGGTGTCGAAACTGCTACTGAGTTTACACCATACGGTAAAGTGATTAGTACGATCCCGCTGCCTTATGTGCCGCAAATCATGCCCGATCTACCACCAACAGTTCTTGCACAATACCGCAGTGTAAAAAACATTGCGGTGGTCTGTGTGATTGCGAAACTTAAAAAAAGAGTGAGTGAAAATTTTTGGCTAAACATCAACGATCCGCACATGGATATTCCTGGGTTGGTTGAATACAGTAATCTGCGTCCTTTAGAGCAACATGTTGTGTATGTCCCTTTTTATATGCCCGGAGAGCATCCTAAATTTGCGGAGGATAATAACGTTTTTATGCAAAAAGTAAGACAATACTTACAAAAGATTAATCCTCAATTAACGGATGAAGATATTATCGATATCCGGGCAAGTCGTTATCGTTACGCCCAACCGATTTGCGAGCCTGGTTTTTTAAAGAGGTTGCCTGCCCCTGCATTACCAATAAGGGGATTATGGGTGGCGGATACTTCATATTATTATCCAGAAGATCGTGGGATTTCTGAAAGTATTGATTTCGGTCGCAAAATGGCGCGAGAGGCGATGGTATGATAGCAGCATTTAGATCGCGACAGTTTTTATTATTTTTATTAACCGGTGGTATTGCTGCAACGGTAAATTTTGGCTCGCGGATGGTGTATAACCATTGGTATAGTTTTTCAACAGCAATTATTCTAGCTTATATCACCGGCATGCTTACTGCTTTTATTTTAGCGCGAATTTTTGTATTTAAAAACGCACGCCAGACGATCCGGCGTTCGGCTTTGTTTTTTATCGCCGTCAACCTCATCGCGGTCATGCAAACTTTGCTTATCAGCATTGGTTTAAGTCATTACATCATGCCGGCATTGGGCATAACTATTTTAGTGAAAGAAATTGCTCATGGGGTAGGGGTGATTTTTCCTGTGTTCACTAGTTATTTGGGACATAAACATTGGTCTTTTAGAGAGCATTAAGGTTTCGATTGCAGCTGGAGGCTCTGCCCCTAATGTCACCACGACCCTTGGTGTGGGATCCCCTGGGCATGGCATGATGTGCGTAATTACATAAGACCCAATTATTAGATCGGCTTCGTTCAATCGATCGCGCTATGTGCTGGAGACAATCCCCTGCAATGGGCACTTACTCAATGCATGCGAGATCATTAAACTGGATTAGGAATCTTCGCGTTCAAGACTGTTCTCTCGGGTTGAGATCCCTCGTAAACTCGGGATGACGGAGGATTGGGATTGTAATGCAGCAAATCAAAGGATTACGCAGGAAACTTCCCCCACAGCCCGTCATCCAGAGCGAAGCGAAGGATCCCCTGCAATGGGCACTTACTCCATTCATGCGAGATCATTAAATTTAATTAGGAATCTTCGTGTTCAAGGCTGTTCTCACGGGTTGAGATCCCTCCTAAATTCGGGATGAGGCGGATGGGGATTGTAATGCAGCAAATCAAAGGATTAAGCAGTAAATTTCCCACACTCCATTCATATCATACCCCATAGAAGCAGGCTTACGAGCACTCGAAAGAGCATAGAGCCTCACTTTTTATCAAAAAAGCAAATCTTTTGACCTTAATGGATTTTTTTTGATAAGATGCAATTTTTTTTCAGGATTTATATGCTTCATTTAAAAATTAGAGTAAGTGATGAAAAACACACTCCTCGTGCCATTAATAAAATAGTCAAAGAGTTAAATAATGTTCCAAAAAATACACCTTTTACTGTCGAGTTTTACCCTGCGGGTGATTTAAATAGAAACAAAGCACAAGAATTGCTGCAAAATTTACCAACACATTGCGTTGGCATTAAGCTCAGCTCACTAACAAACTCCTCGTGGTCTTATCCTGCTATCGAACACATTGAAGCAATTTGTTCTGCAATTCCCCCTCATATTAAAATTTTAAATGCCCGCAATATCTTACCTGCGGAAACCTCTTTTGAGCATGTAAAACGTTTTTTCACAGCTATTCCTAAATCCATTACTCATTTGAATCTTCAAGAGAATCATCTGGGTAGTGTTAGTTTTGCATTGTCTCTATTATTTCCGCTTCTTCAGGGGATATCCTTGGTAGATATCCGTGATAACTTTAAATCAGTAACGGAAGTCTATGATTTAGTTCATAGTTTAACAACCCTGCCTCTCACAATATCCTCTTTGTATGTAGATTTAAAACAGCATTCTCAAGATATCCATAATAAATTTTTTATAAATCTACCTCATCATATACAACTTTTGGGGTTAGTTGCTGATGATTTTTACTGTCATGAGGAATTGACTGCTCTTTCATGTCTCGTGCCGGCTACAGTAACCACTTTGAAATGGCTCTGTGGCTCCAAATCCCCAACAGAGACTTTAATTACCCATACGCCTGATACGGTAAAGGTTTTGGATTTAACGAATTGTTCAATGTATTCGTTTCGCCGCTCTTTAACTGTCCCCCAAAATATAACCACCGTGATTTTAAACAACAATCAACTTTATTTGTGGCCCATAAGTCAGCTTATTCACTTTATAGAAAACCTACCTCCTCAGGTGCGCACCATCTCTTTAATCGGGAATAAAATAATGGAAGGTCGAACGGAGGAGGAAAACCACTTGTGGACCCAGTTTAAATTACAAAATACAAGAGCGATTATTCTTGAGAACAAACAAATGAAGGGTGTACCAAGTATGAAACGAGCTCCTTTATATAATATGTTGCACGCATTATTCTCTCAAAATAAACCGCATGAATCGGTGCCCGTATTATCAAAACGTGCCGCCCTTTGAGAACTTGATAAGCAGGTAGTTGATTAGCCTTGCAGGAGTTCCCTCGCTGATGCTCGGGATAATGTGGGGTGGGGGAGCTTTGCTGGAGTTTCCTCACTCCTAATCGGGAAAACTGGGGTCTAGAGGTAAGCTAGTTCTTGGTACATATCGGTTAAGGTCTTCTCTAGAGGAATGGTTGGCACATGCCCAATTAAAGAGTGCAACAGGTGGTTATTTCCTTGAAGAACGCGAATTTCATTGGCACGGACAAAGGCTGGGTTGGTGCGAACATCCATAGTGTATCCGGATAATTTATTCATGAATTGAATAATCTCATGAAGTGAGGTGGCTTTATTGCTGCAAATGTTTACTTTCACACTGCGTGCATTGCTGTTAAGTAATGCCCAATAGCAATCAACTACATCGCGTACATCGGAAAAATTGCGACTAATATCTAAATTTCCTAATTCGATGAGGGGATCTTTACGTGCATAATGGCTTACAATTTTTGGGATCAAAAATTGTAGTGCTTGCCCAGGACCCGTGTAGTTAAAGGGGCGGGTGATGATAATGGGTAAGTCGTCAAACCAGTTGCTCACCATATGTTCCATCGCTAATTTACTGCATCCATAGTGATTGACGGGTGCAGGGCATGTATCTTCACTAATGGTTTTTTTTTGCGGAGTACCATAAATATTCGCGCTGCTGGCGATTAAAATACGCTCAGGTTTTTTGGGTAAGGAAGCTAAAGACTCAAGCAAATTCAAGGTGCCCATGACATTCACTTGATAAAAAGCATCCGCCTTAGCATGACCAACAAAGGAAACCGCGGCCAGATGGATAACCCAATCGGGATTTACTTGCGTTACAGCAGTTTGTATTCGTTCTCGCTCAGTAATATCACCGTCAAATGAGTAAACAGTTACTCCTTGCGCTTGCAATTTATTGTGCATGTAATGCCCGGTAAAACCTCGGGCACCAGTAAGAAAAGCGGTAGGCATGACAAATCCAAAACAGTTAAAAAGAAAAGCCTAGCTCGTTACGACGAATATCGGCCATAACCATCATGTGGCATAGTTCTTCAAGTGTAGTCGTTGCTTTCCATCCCAGATTTTGCTCCGCTTTACTCGGGTCGCCGATGAGTAAATCCACTTCGGCTGGACGATAAAATTTAGGTGAAATTTTTACCAATGTCTCATTGGTTCGTTGATCGATTCCTTCTTCATTCTCATGTTCACCATGCCAGGCAATATCGACATCAATTGCTTTAAAAGCTAAGGTGACAAAATGGCGTACTGTTTCGGTGCGATTAGTGGCTAAAACATAAGTGTCCGGTATATCTGCCTGCAGCATACGCCACATACCTTCAACATACTCACGAGCAAATCCCCAATCGCGCTTGGCGTCCAAATTACCAAGCTCGAGCACTTTTTGCTTACCTAATTTGATTTTTGCAACGGCATCGGTAATTTTTCGAGTGACAAACTCACGACCACGGAGCGGGGACTCATGGTTAAATAAAATACCACTACAAGCAAATAAATTATAGGATTCACGATAATTAACCGTCATCCAGTGAGCAAAAAGTTTTGCGACACCATAAGGACTGCGTGGGTAAAAAGGGGTATCTTCAGTCTGGGGAATAGCCTGGACCTTACCAAACATTTCTGAAGTAGAGGCTTGGTATAAACGGATTTCCGGATTGACCGTGCGGATTGCCTCCAAAAGATTGACGATACCTAAACCGGTAATTTTGGAAGTGGTCAATGGTTGTTCGAATGAAACACCGACAAAACTTTGTGCCGCAAGGTTATATACTTCAGTAGCTTGAGAATTTTGTAAAAGTCGGATACTTGCTGACAAATCAGTTAAATCGTATTCTACCAAATGCAGATTTGGGTGCTCATGAATTCCTAATTCTTCAATCCGCCAAAAATTTACAGAACTGGAGCGGCGATAGGTACCAAAGACTTGATAATTTTTTTTCAGCAAGAGTTCGGCAAGGTATGCGCCGTCTTGTCCCGTAATCCCAGTTACAATCGCTTTTTTCACGTGGTTCTCCAAAGATTATATTCCTAATAACCTTACTTGGTTATCTATCGATGCGAATGTTCCTCTTAACTCTATTTGGCACTAATCCATGGCCAGCAGGAAATGGTATTCGCCTTACATGAGTGCTCTCGCATCTACTCGTCTGCCTGTCTTAATCGAGCAGGGCTTTTGATTTTAAATTAGGCTTATTCTTAATAGAGGCTAGAATATTGGGTTTGCCCGCTATTATTAAGCTGAACGGAGAGCAATACTAACACGAGAAAAGGCTGTAATAAAGCAGCAAGAGTTCGATTTGGGTCAAATATATTACAATATGCTTCATTGAAATCCCCAAGAATGAGCCACCGGATATTTGATTTTCATTTTTCACGTATTTAAGGTAACATTGTGAGAATTTTTGAACGTTTGTATAAATACTTAAACACTCATGTGTAAAACATTTTTATGGGTGTAGAGGACATGAATCACATGGTGCACCATTTATTTATGGGCGTTATGCGTTACCGGGATTTTATCTTTGACAGCATTCGCAGGGATTTCCAATTACGCTACCAAAACAGCTTTTTAGGTTCGCTATGGCTAATCATCCAGCCTGTGGCAATGATTGCTGTGTATACCCTCGTCTTTTCGGAGGTTATGCGCGCACGCATGGGAGATATGCAAAGCCCTTATGCGTACAGCATTTATTTGTGTGCGGGGATTCTCACGTGGGGCCTATTCGCGGATACTCTGGGGCGACTAGTTAACGTATTTCTTACGCATGCCAACATTATTAAAAAGTTAAATTTCCCCAGGATTTGCTTACCCATTATTGCAGCAACATCGGCCTTTTTGAGTTTTATGCTCATTTTTGGTTTATTTTTAATTTTTTTAAGCGTAACCGATAATTTCCCAGGCATTGTCCTAGTTTCTATTCTCCCGGTGCTGCTCTTACAAATGCTGTTTACGGTGGGACTTGGGGTATGGCTCGGCGTTATGAATGTTTTTATTCGTGATGTCGGGCAGATGCTGACCATTGTTTTGCAGTTTTGGTTTTGGTTTACGCCAATTGTTTATTTAAGCAATACCTTGCCCCTTTGGGTTCAGAACTTTCAACGTTGGAACCCGATGACCCATTTAATAAAAGCATATCAAGATATTTTATTATACCATCATGCTCCAGACTGGCCCTCCTTATATCCCGTTTGGGTTCTCGCGCTATTACTCATTTTAATGGCCTGGAGTGTATTTAAAAAGAATGCTGGCGATTTGGTGGATCATTTGTAATGAATAGTATAGTTGTCGACCGCTTAGGTAAAGCATACAAGCATTATCGTTCCCAATGGTTGCGAGCCCTGGAGCATTTTTTACCCTGGTCCGTATCGCGTCATCAACAAAAATGGGTTTTAAAAGAACTGTCTTTCACTATTCGCCAGGGCGAGGCTGTGGGTATTGTTGGGGTAAATGGCGCGGGTAAAAGCACATTGCTGAAAATGTTGACAGGCACCACCCGTCCTACCGAGGGTTCTGTGCAGATTAATGGCCGTGTTGCGGCATTGCTCGAACTGGGTATTGGCTTTCATCCTGATTTTACAGGCAGGCAAAATGTGTTTATGTCTGGTTTGATGATGGGGCTAACACGGCATCAATTAACCCAACTAATGCCTGAAATCGCAGCATTTGCAGACATCGGCGATTATCTTGAGCAGCCGGTACGTATTTACTCAAGCGGGATGCAAATGCGTTTGGCTTTCGCCGTAGCGACGGCGATACGTCCGGATATACTTATTGTTGATGAGGCATTGTCTGTTGGAGATTCTCGATTTCAAGCTAAATGCTTCGCACGCATCGCAGAATTTAAAAAAGCAGGTACCACCTTATTGCTCGTTTCTCATAGTGCAGAGGATATTGTCAAGCACTGTGATCGCGCATTGTTTTTGAAAAATGGCCGTTTAGAGTTGGATGGACCCTCACGTGAGGTCACGAATCGCTATTTAGACGAATTATTTGGTAAAAGCAAAATAGTGCCTCCTGTTCTTCCCGCGACGCCTGAAGATAACCAAAAAGAAGGGATTTTTGCGGCCCTGAATAATCGGCAAGATATATTTCATACTCGTGGTGGTTATCGACCTGAAGAATATCGCTGGGGGCAGGGCGGTGCAAAAATTATTGATTATGAAATCAAGGTCGAGAACCACAGTTATCCTGCGCATATTCAAAGCAATCAAACCGTACATGTTTATTTTAAAGTCTACTTCGAAGAAGATTTTGCCCAAACGGTCGCAGGAATTTTGGTTAAAGCCATTGATGGTGTCTTTTTATATGGCACCAATTCCTATCTCGCTTCCGAGCAACAGACTATATTATCCGTAAGCCAAGGGGAGTGTAAGATTTTTAAGTTTAGCTTCCCTCTACAATTTAATCACGGTGATTATTTATTATCTCTTGGGATCTCCTCAGGCCATCCCGCTGCAGAGCTCATTCCTTTAGACCGACGTTATGATGCCATTTTGCTGCACGTAGTTAAAGAACGAGAGTTTTGGGGTATTGTTGATCTGCAATCGACTTTTGAATTTTACGATTAATGAAAGGAACAGCATCTACTATGAGTACCGTTTTACGCGATTTGGTTTCCGCGCTGCCCGAAGTTTATCAACCCATTTATGGACAAGATGCCTGGGATAATGTGGCTTCCCGCAATTGTAATGAGCGTTTAGTTGTGCTTAAAGAATTATACCACCTCCTAAGTGCCTCTTTAGGTCGACCTTTACGGGTATTAGACTTAGGATGTGCACAAGGTTTTTTTAGCTTAAACTTTGCAAGTTTAGGCGCAACCGTTCAGGGGATTGATTTTTTACCTGAAAATATTGCGGTTTGTAATGCATTGGCGCAGAGTAACAAAGAACTTCAGGTACAATTTAATGTTGATAAAATAGAAGATGTGATTGAACGCCTCCAACCTGGTGATTATGATCTGGTTATTGGATTAAGTGTATTCCATCATGTAGTACATAATCATGGCGTAGCCAAAGTTAAGTCCTGGATTAAACGTCTTACCGATTGCGTGCAAATGGTCCTTATGGAGGTTGCGCTAAAAGAAGAACCTTTATATTGGGGGCCTTCACAGCCCAGTGATCCACGTGAATTATTCGAATATTGCAGTTTTGTGCACCAAGTTACTCGGTTTAATACCCATTTATCGCATATTCGTCGCCCCTTATTTGCGATAAGTAATTTCCAGATTATGCTGACCAACTTTTGTCGTCCCTTTAATCAATGGTCCGTGCGTCCTTATCAAGCAGCGGCATCTGACCGTGAGGGGAGTCGTCGGTACTTTTTTGGGGAGGATTATGTTTGCAAAATGTATCAGTATTCTCTGCCTGAGAAAGAATTAAGCACCACGATTCGCGAATTAAATTTTAAAGAATTACACCAAGAATGCCGCTTCCTTGAATCACCGCCCCCAGGCTACACCGCCCCTTATATCATCACCTCCGGCGAGAATGATCAAGAAGGATGGCTCGTGATGCAGCGTTTTCCGGGCGAATTATTGTCTGATAAGCTTCATGCAGGCAAAGCAATCGATGTGGATACAATTTTACTCCAAACCCTCGAACAGCTGGTAGTTCTTGAGAAAGCAGGTCTTTATCATAATGATGTACGCACCTGGAATGTTCTGGCAGATGAGGGGGATAATATTAATCTCATCGATTTTGGTTCCATTTCTGTAAGTCGTGATGACTGTGTATGGCCAATCAATCTCTTTCAATCTTTTTTCATCTTTGTTAATGAAATCGTGCTACAAGCAGAAATAAGGCCTGGAATTGTGCGCCCAGTTGTCTTAAGCCCCTTTCATTTACCCGAGCCTTACCTCAATTGGTTGTATGCATTTTGGAAAACACCTGTATCCCAGTGGAGCTATGCTTTACTACTCAACCTCTTCCAGCAAAAGGCTGATTTACCGGTACCTGCACTCACAGCACTTGATTTATGGGTGTCCGCACAAGAGTCAATTCTCATGCTTACCCAATCTCGTCTAATGGATGCAGAGGCGCAGCTGCAACAATTGCGTAAAACTGAATTCATGGGTGAAGCGGATTTAAATCTCTCAGATTCTGATGTATTGACAATGGATCAAATGACACAAGTCATTGAAGCACAAATAAAAAAGAACAGTTCTTTGCAGGCTAAAAAGTATGCAGATATGGAAGCACGGATTCATTTGTTAGAAAAAGAACTAATCATCGCACAACAACAAAAATTCAAAGCTCGCTGGGGACATTACCTGATCTTACAAAAAAATTTACTTCAGCAGCAAGGAATTAAAGGGCGCACAAAACAATTAATAAAGCGTGTGCTTCGTCCTGGATGGGTTTTAATCCACCGTAAGCCAAAGTTGCGACGAGTTATAAAACGGTGTTTAAAAAGCATGGGATTAGAGGCTTTAGCCGCAAAACAGTTGATCCGTTTTAATCAAGCATTACAGCATCATAATGCAAACCTCTCATTAAGTGATTTAGAAAAACAGGCTCGAGGAAGTAATTTGCTGCCTGAAGAGGTTAAAAAAATTTTTAATCAATTAACTAGTAAAAAATAGGAGCTTATTTTGCATATTTTAATTGACCTCCAGGGGTTACAATATGCTGCAGAATCATCACCTTATTTCAGCTATGCCTTAAATCTCACTAAGGCTATAGTAAGTGCGAGTAATGAGCATCAAGTGAGTATTCTGTTGAATGGGCTGGATACCCCCGATCATTTGAATCGGATCATTCATCTTTTTTCAGACTTAATCCCACGACATAAATTTTTTAATTTCTCTGGTGTCGCGCCAATAGATTACCAAATATCCAGTAATCATGCCCGTTACAAAGCCATACAAAAATGCCGTAACGTTGCTATCTCCCAGATTAATCCGCATGCCGTATTGATTATGGGTGGCGCACTGGTTCCAGGTCGTGAACAAGTCGTATTTTCAGCTCCTGAACCCCAAGATTCCTGGAAAACTTATTATCTAGCACTTGATTTAGAGCCAGAAGAGTCCTCGAATATTGGATTTCAACCACCCCATCAATGGCTGCTTGCGCAAGCAGATGCGTTTTTGGTCCGGCACGCAGCACAGGTGGCAATTTTACAAAAAAATGCGCAAATACCGGTACATCTTCTGCATCCCGAGGGAACCATACGAAGCCTTGAGTCCGACCAAGACAACATACAGATGGCCAATAAAGTATGGGATGTTGTAAAGGCATCTACACCTAAGGCACTCATGGATCCTAAAGAGTATTTGCACCATATGCTTCATTCCTTAAAAGAAGGTTTGAAGCTTAATCGCACCGATAAATTAGGTTTGTCTTGGGCTATTGCACGAAATAATTATGGGAACCATCGCCGTAAATTACTGATTGATATCTCGGTCCTGGTATCGCATGACGCAAAAACCGGTATTCAACGCGTATCCCGAAGCATCCTCTCGGAGTTGTTACGTAAAGGTGTGGCAGGATATGAAATTCGTCCCGTTTATTTTATACCAGGCCAATGCTATCGCTATGCGGATAGATTTTTAAAAGAACATTTTAAGCTCGATTTAGGCGCTGATGAGCCAGTCTTGTTTACGAAAGACGATGTTTTATTAGTAACAGATTTAGTCGTTCATTCCTTTCCAGCAATGAACATCCAGTTACAAAACTTGCGACGAGCTGGTGCGATGGCCTATTTTATCGTATACGATATATTACCCATATTGCACCCTGAATGGTGTCGAGAAGACATGCAAATGGCATTCCCCTTATGGCTTGGGGCCATATGCGAACATGCTGACGGTTTGATATGTATCTCAGCAAGCGTGGCTGCAGAAGTAAATGCTTGGATTGCGCAAAATAAATCACAGATTAAAATCAACCCGTACCTACAAGTTAATTATTTTCATTTAGGAGCCGATCTGGAGTCGAGTATGCCCAGTCTCGGTATTCCTACGTACGGTACGGAGTTGTTAGTCAAAATGCAGGCTATCCCAAGTTTTCTTATGGTAGGTACTTTGGAACCTCGTAAAGGTCATGCGCAAGTGCTTGCTGCCTTTGAGGCTCTTTGGCGTCAAGGGAAAGATTATTGTCTGGTCATTGTCGGCAAACAGGGGTGGCGTGTGCAAGAGACTGCCGATGCCATTCGCAATCATCCACAGTGGAACAAAAATTTATTTTGGCTCAGTGATATTAGCGATGAGTTTTTAGAAAAATTATACCAAGTGGCAGATGCGCTAATATTTGCATCTTTTGGTGAAGGCTTTGGCCTACCCTTAATTGAAGCCGCGCATAAGAATTTACCGTTAATTATTCGCGATATACCGGTATTTCGGGAGATCGCCAAAGACAGCGCTTATTATTTCAATGGTGATAATCCCGAAGTTATTGTTAGCGCTATTGATGAGTGGCTTAAATTGTTTACCGAGAATCGGCATCCTCAGTCCAAAGATATGCATTGGCTTGATTGGCATCAAAGCACCGAGCAATTACTGCAACGGTTACCACTACAAAGCATAAAAGATGAGTGTCTGGAAGCGGTGAACTGAAAGGCGCGCTAGATTTAGGAGACGATGATGAATGTTATTATCTCAGCTGAATCGCTTAAATATCCTTTAACGGGTATTGGCCGTTATGTCTGGGAGTTGCTACTACAATTAAAGATTGCTCCTGAATTGGATGATTTATTGTACTTTAAACAATTACGTCTGCTCCCAGAATGTGATTTGCCCCAAGAGTGTGCAGGAAAACCGAAGCCTTTAATCGAATGGTTGAAAAAGCAATCGTGGTTGACTACAAGCGTACTTAAAGCAAAGCCGTGGCTTGAAGGGAAACGATTGCGAGGTTATGAAGACTATATCTTTCATGGGCCTAATTTTTATTTACCGCAGACGCAATTACGTACAGTTGCGACGTTTCACGATGTCTCGGTATTCGATTGTCCGCAATATCATCCCCAGGAACGGGTTCGCTTTATGCAAAAAGCATTGGTGGCCAGTGTGGCACGCAGTCATCGCATTATCACGATTTCTGAATATACCCGTCAGCAAGTTATGCGTTTATTTAACTATCCCGCAGAGCGCGTGCATACAGTTCCTCTGGCGTGTAATGCAGCATTTAAACCTTACCCAGCCAGTGATTCTGCAGCATTAATGCACCGATTGGGATTAAAGTTTAAAGAATACGCACTTTATGTGGGAACCATTGAGCCGCGTAAAAATATAAACGTATTGTTGGATGCTTATAGTCTGTTGCCGCAACGGTTACGCAAGCAATATCCTTTAGTTTTATGTGGTTATCAGGGTTGGAATAGTGCCGACTTACACCTACGGATACAGCAGGGAATGACTGAGGGATGGTTGCACTATTTAGGCTATCTTCCTAAAGATGAACTCCCAATATTGTACTCTGCCGCACGTGTTTTTTTATTTCCAACCCACTATGAGGGTTTTGGTTTGCCACTGATTGAAGCGATGGCGGCAGGGGTCCCAGTAATATGTTCGAATACCACGTCTCTACCGGAGGTGGTGGGGGCAGCTGCATTGACCGCAGCGCCTGAAGATACGGATGCATTCGTGGCTCATTTGCAGCGGGCGTTGGAAGATGAGGCATGGATTATTGATGCGCAACAAGCAGGTATTGCACGTGCGCAACTTTTTTCCTGGCAGCGATGTGCTGCAGAGACGATTGACGTTTATCGTCAACTGCAGTAACCCCTAATTTAGCAGCGAGCAGCAGTGGGCGTGCTGTTTCGCTCTAAACCAACCCGCTCAGGCAATTGCGACAGGAACTGTTGTGTACGACAGGCGGCCTGATTCATGCCAAATAAACGATGCTGATTAAGCGCTGAGGATTTATGAGCAGTGACAATCACTTTATGTGTGGCCTCAGCTGGTTCGGTGAAGATCTGTTCTTGCAACTCGTTAAAGGCTGCAATTTTTTTCTGTGCGTATATTGCGCCCTGTAAATGCTGATGTTGGTATTTCTTCAGTAAACAGAGCGTATGCTCTTTTTTCCAATCTGGTGATAAATGAGTCTCCGGAGTAATCGCATCGATTGTGGTTTTATTACCCCTTTGTTTTTCCCAGGCCTTATTCCAGGTTAAGGGCGCTTGTGAGCCTGTGCGTGCTGGCAGGCGACTGGCTAGCCAATCCCAGATGGCTGCTAAAATATAAATGGGTAAAGCTAAATTTTTTAGTAATCGTGTGGGAATATCGGTATGATGCTCATGTCCTGCCTCATCACCTAAGCGCTCCTCTAACTGTTGCATTATATCGTCTGCAGGATGCTCTTCCGACTCAATTGCGGGGATAAAATAATGTGCATCCTCAAAGCCTTCACTGATTAGAGCGACCAAGGCTGCTGCAATTTGCGGAATACCCGGCATACGATCGGCGGTGAAGGCAATACTGACTAAATGTCCTAAAAATAGAAGCAGACGTAACGGCGTTAGCGTGATTTTTAGGAGGAGACGGAACGGATTTAGTTGCTGCCAGATATTTTCATGTTGTTGTAAATGCTCCCAGAGTACACGTAATTGATGACGCAGACGTTGCCAAAAAGACAGCTTTGCTCCTTGAGGATTTGTAGCTGCGGCGAGCATTTCCAATGATTCGCTTGTATTTTGCAGGTTAAAAAATACCGCCGATAAACCCGTAATAATCGGATTAATTATCCTCATAATAAAACTTGGCATTTTAGACATCCAGGTAAAAAGAGGGCGTGTATTTGACGCTACGGTCCACCAGGTACCCGCAGTACAAATGGTAAGGGTGATGGCCAAACCTGCCAATACTACAGACATTGTTGCCAGAAAAATATTTCGTGCAGTGATTCCTTGGCGAAAATCATTACGTAAATTCTGATACCACTTCTGTAAGGTTTGCTGGCTGATCAAATCAGTAAGGGTGTTATAAATAAGAAAACCATAGGCAATCCCCGCGATAACTGCCATAGGTGCAATAAATAAGGGCCAAAATGCGAAAGGAATCACTGCAACAAAGGGGATCACAGAGCAGGCTTCAACAATTAAATAAGTTGAGCCAAGACCCATAAACAGAGCGCTTAAAACACTCATTATTCCAGCAAGACGGTATAGTACCCGATGGCGCTGTAGGCGCAGTGCCCATTGCTGTTGCTGCTGTTGTTTAAGCCAGATGTGTACCGATTCAGCATAAGAAGTAAGTGCTTCTTCTGCCGCCGATGGATATAATTGCGAGGCAAACCATTGCTCCATATCTTTCAAACGGCGTTTCACTGCACTAAAATGATTTTTTTGCTCTTGACTGAGCTTTTTATGATTCAAGGCAGCAAATAATTTAAGCTGCTCCTGATAATCTTTAAAAAATTGTGGACAGTTATCCATGTTTGTATCTGGAAAATGCTTTAACAGAAAGTTTTTTGCTAGCTGATGAGATAAATAATCACCTTTAAATAATTTGGCTAAAGCACCTTTAATATTTTGTAAATAAATTTCTCCTTCGTAAGCTACCGAAAGCACAAATGCCCCAACTGCCAGGGGTAATATTGGAGCTAAAGCAAAAGCCCCGCCAAAACTTAAAAAGCCTAAAATTAAACTCGCACCACAGGTTAAAAGGAGCAAACTGACATAGTACGGGATACGCTTGAACTTAAATTGTTTTTTGTTTGTTTTCATTGTGCATCTGCAATGCAGGTTTGGCGTAGAGGGACTTTAACGCAAATGAGAATGATTATCAATAGCAAGAAGTGATTCTCGAAATCATCACTGCGTGTCGGTACTAATTCTTCTGACAATGGTAGATCCATTAATTTTTTTTAGGTAAAGTGTGACGGCATGATTCATGGCATGCAGTTTTGAATCGCGACTATTAGGAGAAGAAATGCGTTTTAATCAATGGATGACGTTCATCGCAGCAGGTACGTTATTTGCTAGTGCACAAGTTATGGCTGTATCTGCAACCGTGCGTGAGCAGTTACAAGTTCCTCAATGTTTGGCAGGTAAAATTACGTTACCGCACAAGGTGTTGGCAGAAAATTCTAAATTTAAACTTATTGAGATGGATACCGCGGATATTGATTCGTTAAGCCATCTAGCGGACAAAGTTCATTGTGGCCGTTTTGTTAACGTAACACCACGCATGCAAAATGTTGCTGAAGCAAATAAAAAGCAAAGGGCTGCGAAGCTTCTCAGCGCGCAGAAAATAAAGGTCACCCAGAGTATTGCGGCATATGATATTCAGCACACGGAAGCAGTTCAGGATGCTCTTGCTAAAATTGTTCCAGAAAATATTTGGCAAAACCTGACTCACTTGACGTCTTATTACAATCGCTCCGCAACCAAGCCCACAGGGGTTGAGACGGCTAATTGGCTGAAAACAAATTTTGAAGCAATGGCCGCTGAATACGGGCGTCAAGATATTGATACTTTTTTTGTAAATACTGGAAATTACAAACAGCCATCACTGGTAACCGTCATCGGTAAAGGTTTAACTGCTCCAGGAGTAGTGATCGGTGCGCATATGGATACTCTTGATGGTTTTATGCCGGGTGCTGGGGATGATGGTAGTGGTTCGGCCACCGCCATCGAAACGGCTCGTGTTCTCTTAGCTAATAAAAATACGCTAAACCGCCCAGTGTACATTATTTGGTATGCTGCTGAAGAGCGTGGATTAGTCGGTTCTCAATATGTAGTGAAGCACTTTAAACAACATAATATACCCGTAAGCGCAGTACTACAGCTCGATATGACCGGTTACCGCAACAATGCAAGTGATCCGACAATGTGGGTATTTACCGACCATGTGGACCGTAAACTAAGTAATTTTGTGGCGAAGCTTATTGATCATTACATTAAAGTCCCGGTTGATTATTCAACCTGTGGTTATGGCTGCAGTGATCATGCCTCTTGGGATGATAAAGGCATCCCAGCTGCTTTTCCATGTGAAACAAGTTTCGAAGAACATAATCCCTATATCCACAGTAAATACGATACGATGGAATTAATTAGCCTCGAACATATGACTAATTTCACCAAGCTCGCTGTTGCTTTTGCGCTTGAGCTCGCTTTAGTTTAATGTGAACAGCATGCTCTTGCTACCAAGAGCATGCTGTTCTTTATTTTCTCTTTGTGTTTGGTTTTTAATCTTATTTTAAGAGAAATAGTATACACTTAAAATTATTTATTTTTTTTGTTGTGTATAAATGCCACTATCCCCAAGAATTTTGCAGCGTATTTATGGAAACGATCCCGAGCTGATAAATCTTAATCTTGAAGAAATTACTGATGGAACCTCCTCTTTTGATACAAGTGATGCTTATAACTTGGCGCAGGCTTTAGAGACGAATACACACTTACAAATACTCGATCTTCAAGGCCATGATGCCCAAGTCCCTGGAATTTTAACCATTCTTCACTCTTTGGCAGGAAATCGTTCGCTTAAGGTACTGAATTTACGAGGAAACCATGACGGTTCATTCCCCCTTAAAGAATTATTGCAGCAACTGAAACGAACTGCATTGGTTTGGTTTGATTGTGGCATGGCAACGGCCATGACGAATTCACCTTCGACTCCAAGGCTTGACAAGGTACCTGAGGGACTTTTTTTGAGAATGGATAGGGTAGATTTGGTTGAGGATGAGCCATTCGTATTGAGCGAGTTGCTTGAAGAGCTTAAAGATTTTCCAATTGCGCATTTAGACATCAGCGGGCATAACTTGACTGATGAGGAATACCCACAACTTGCCCAATTGCTCTCCCAACCTTCGTTAACGTCTATCTATTTGAATCGACTAAACCTCGGTAGCGAGGGGGCTCGGTATTTATTAAAAGGACTCCAAAAAAATGAGAAAATTACTCGTTTAGAGTTAGAACATAATCAGCTCGACGATAATTTTATTCAGAGCTTGGCCCAATGGAAAGGCATTAGTACTCTTAAGGCACTTAATCTTGCGAATAATTCAGAGATTACAGAAACCAGTGTATTGATGGAAAAGCTGGCGCCGTCGGTAATTGAAGAGATTTCATTTGCGAATAATGATACTTTAGTTAGAAACAGCATGTTGTCGGTAATGCTTTTTTTACAAAATAACACTACATGTCAACACTTAAATTTGGCGCGGGCCAATTTATATGATTTTATGCGACCGCTTTTTGCTGAACTTCCTAAAACCAAGCTTGTTTCCTTAAATTTAGCCTACTGTACCCTGGATGAGCATACCAAGGAGGAGGTCGATAATCTGATGATTATAATGAGCGAGACTTTAGGCCACCAAAGCACCCTTAGAAAATTAAATCTTACGGATAATTTTCGCGGTTATGCTGCAACTGAGTTCGCCAGGCTAGTACCGGTGATTTTGCAAAATAATAAAGGCTTAGAAGAACTTATTTTAGGAACTATGGCGCTGCCATCCGCAATTGAAAAGTCACTTGAGCATGAACTCAAGAGCAATACTCATTTACAGGTACTGGATGTAAAAGAGTTTATCACCGATAGTAAACGATTAGAGAAGATGACCTCCATTTTAGAGCGCAATCAAAAGCCGATTAGTTATATAAATCAGGTAATTAGGCAAGTAGAAGACTTATTGAATAATTCCTACGAAGAAACACGCTCCCCAGAAAATATTCACAAGCAAATAATCAAATATTATGCTGATGCAGAAAAATTTCTCAAGCAAAGGAAAAAAGAGGATAGTCCTGACCCGGTGCTACAACGCACCTTGAAGATTTCTGCAGCGAGCAGTTTTTTAAAGTTAGGCCTCCCAGTAAAAGCTTGGCGGCAAGTAATTCGGGTGGAAGATTTAGATGGAACGATGTGGCAAAAAATAACGGAAGCATTCTTTAGTAAACTGAATCAGATTCCTTCTGATATTAAAAATAGTGACTATCACTTGTTTTTACTCATGTTGCTTCGAAAAACCGAAAATACCGCCTTTAATCGCAGCTTGCTCAGGCAGGTATTTTCAAGTTTATGCAAAACAGAGCAAATAGGTACGGGTAACGAAACCATCATCTATTTGGAAGAGTTTAAACAGGCAGTTCGGGCAGCCAAAGAGGAATTAGAGTCCAAATTAGGTGCCAAACCCGGGAGTGAAGAGCAAGCCCAATGGCGTAAAAATATTAAATTATTCGCACGCGTTCTTAAAAGACCATTCACTGAAAAAACAATTTTCAATCTTTGTAAGAATACTTACATAGCAGAACAATTGGGAAAGATGCTTGAAGTAAACAGTGAATCCATAGTGATTTTAGAACAACTTATCGTGAACAAATATCTTCAAAGTGATTCGGATATTTTAGATGTACTCTCCTCGTTAGAAAAAAAAATATTTAGAAAAATCGCACACTTGAACGATGAAAACAGTGCTTTATTGGAGATATCCGAACAAAAAATTAATCCCCCAGAGCCGCAGAAACTTCTTTTAGATAACCATGAAGCAATCAAAAATTTTTTATTAGGACTTAAAGAGAGGATTTTACAAAAAAATTGGCAAGTTCGTGTCGGAGAGGTGGGGGTCTACCGAGATAATAACGGGGTACTCGTACCTCTTGGCAAAAGAATTCCTAAGGGAGTTCAGCAAATTTTGTCAGCCATTGACGAAAAAAATGAAGATTGGTCGGAAACTTTAAACAAAGTGCATAATATAGCCGCGCATCATGGGCATTATGTTGATGTGAAAATGTTTTTTATCGGCCAATCTCTTGATACTCAGCAGTGGTATCAGCAACTAGAATCTGAAGTACAAGAACTAATCCAGCGTTATCCTCGCCCAGAATATTAATTGATTAATCCTAAGATTAGAACGAGTTAAATAGAGTTCCATTCCACCAGTGTAGGTGTATTTAAAACAACCTTATTGATTGAATTTAAACCATTGCAATGGTATTATAATCCGACTCAAACAGCATAGAAGGCATGTAAAACATGAACGAATGGTTAAATCTTTTCAATAGTGATAATGATGAAATCATTTTGATTCTTGATGGCAAAGAATATAAAAAAAATTCATGTGCCTTAGTGGGGCAAGGCTCTGAAAAAAGGGTGTTTCAACTGGCGGATACAGAATGGTGCTTTTTTGTCCCGAATAATATCCCCGATTCTGAACAGAAATGGAATACTTTAATCGGGATGGAAAAAAAATTGCTGGATCTTATAGACAGCGTTGGTCTAAAAACGCAACGTTTTACAATAACCACACTTGAAATTAAAGATCCTGAGAACCAGACCCATAGCATGAACGTTTTATTGACTAAAAATTTTTCTAGTCTCTGTAAAACGGAGCAAATCTGTATTTATGTCCCCAAAGGGAATGAAATTATTGGGAGCTGCCCTAAGTTTACCTTGGATGCTTTTGACAGAGAAAAGATGCGCAAAATGATCCGTGCAATTTTATATGAGTATGCAATAGCCCTAACTTATGCAATACCTATTCGCGCCGCAGGAAAATCCCTAGATGATATGGAGCATTTGTATTTCCAATTGCCGGTGGGGGTTGACGAGCCTCCAACAGTCCACTATATGTTTTGGGATGTAGTGGGCG
>Ga0209960_1000901_pt1 | contig 50255 bp, 43 predicted proteins | sample ThiBiot_500_plan_2_FD_183947 | JGI IMG/M metagenome (GOLD analysis project Ga0209960, IMG submission 183947) | Wastewater bioreactor microbial communities from Cape Town, South Africa - Thiocy_expt_500_plan (SPAdes) | ecosystem: Engineered > Bioreactor > Thiocyanate-remediating >... | reverse complement strand
TTTAGGTTTATCTAATTTTATAGTAACAGATGCACTTTTTATAGTTTTCTGGTTGAAACTACCAATGTTTCTCTGTATTTCTTTTTCAATTAGTGTTTGAATTTTATTTTCTTGTAAAAACGGATTTATGCTTTTATATTGTGCATAAAAATGAGACATGGACACTACTAAATCTTTAACAATAGGCATATGTGGTAATGGAAATACATTTAGTTTTGGTGTCCATGGGAGTACGTTTCCAGCCATTTCTTCGTAGTTTACTCTATATAAACAAGCTAGCGTATTTCTACCGTTTATATTCATAGCGCAGCTTCCGCAAATACCTTCACGGCAAGAGCGTCTGAATGCTAAAGTGCTGTCTAACTCATTGTGTATGTTAAATAAAGTATCTAATAACATTTCGGATTTAGTGTTATTTTTTTTATCCAATAAGTTGTAAAACCATACTTGAATTTTTGGTAAATTGTCCTGTATTGGATCGTATTTTAGTATTTTTATTTTAACTTTTCTATTTATGTTTATATGTTCCATTTTATCTTATATTGAATAACGTATCGTTCTTTTTATCAAGGTTCGTGTATTATATTTATTTTACTATCTCGGTAATAAATGCAATTACTTCTTTTTGGAACGCTTCAAGTTTAGACACCCTTTTAGAAAGTAAATTGTTTTCTTTTGCTGCTTTTACTAGGTGAGCATATATGTTTGGTGTTTTTTCTTTTTCTACGATTAAACCACTTGTTACTATGTATTTTAATCGTACTAACTGTAAATTTTGTTCTTTTTCGCTAGTAGCTATGGTTGTAAGTGCTTCTATATAATTATCACTTGCCAATTTTTCAAACTCTTGTTCTCCTTTTGCTGATATTTTAACTGGTATAATTTTTGTTTCTTTTGTTAGGGTGTTATATTCCCGTATGTCCTTAAATTTCATGCTTGTTATATTACCTTGGTTGTCATATGTTGCAAGTTCTTTTTTTTTTAAAAAATTTAATCGTTGCATTATTAATTCTTTTATATTATTTATTTTTTTAGCAGTTTTGTCAGCAATCTCTTTAGTTGATTGTAGCATTGCGTTAATCATTCCTTGAAAACCAAAAGATGGTAATTTTACATCCTCTGGTATGTCACCTTCATATTTATGCTTTATATTTTTTGTAATAGTTGTTTCGTTGGTTGGTCCTACTTGTTTATTTATACTCGTGTTTTCAGGTATATTAGCAGATTCGTTTTTTTTATTTTGAACATTATTAATAGTGCTGTTTAGCATGTTAGAAGCAGTGGCAGTAACTGCAGTAGCAGTTACTGCTTCTTGAACAGAGACTGGTGGAGTGATCGCAGTCTCCATCATACCTGCACCACGGGGGCCACTAAAACCACCCTTGCCACCAGTTGGTCCATTGGGTCCATCAGGACCGCCAGAACCACCGTTGCCTGAACTTTTTACGAATTTATAAATGCCATAACCGGTTCCTATAATAGCAGCACCAGCAACAAACCAACCTATATAATAATAGTCATAGGTGAAGTACACTTTACATTCATAAAGCCATTGGGACCAAGTAAGGTCTTGCGTAGCTGTAGGGGTTTTAGCAGGTTCAGGTTTCACTATGAGTTTTTGAAGCTGAGAAGTAAGAATATGTCTGGCTTCTTGCATGGAGTATATATTTTGACGTTTAGAAATGGCATCAAGTATAGTAGCACGTTGTTCCTCAGAGATAGTGCAATTTGAATCAAAAGCGAAGCTAGATATTTCACCATTCATCACGCGCATGATCTCTTCATTTGGCCATAGTTTTCGAATGGTAATCCATCGACCAATAGAGATCGTATCTGCCTGTGCTATTTCTAAATCTTTAATTGTTTGTATAAACTTAGGTAAGCTAAATATTGTGAAATTACTTATTAATAGATTAATACTAATAAATAAGTAATGCAAATATTTATGCATGTTGGTCATGCATATTCTTATTAATGGAATGCTTAGTATTGTTATAATATAAGCAACCATTATATAGGAAGCATAAACAGTAGGCTGTCCATTGATTTCTATACGATAGGAGTCTAGTTCAAAGACTTTTAGCTGTTCTAATGCACTAAGCATTAGTACAATTGCTACTATTGTGCTCCCATACAATAGTATGGTTAGCATTTTGCTAATTGTAAGTTTTGACACTATTTTTTTAATTATATTTAACACATTGCAATATTGAATAACATTTAATACTTTTTTTTTCATCTTTTTACTAATTCTCAGTACATTAAGTACGTAATTTAATTTACTAGTGAAGTAACCTAGCACTAGGATTATAACTATCTAAATATTAAGTATTTTTTAATTGATTCACCTTTAATAGAGTTACTTGTACCCTCTATGGGAGTCGAACCCATACCTTCGCAAGAAGAACGGATTTTAAGTCCGTCGCGTCTACATTCCGCCAAGAAGGCACAAGTACTCTGGTGAACGCGATAGGACTCGAACCTATAACCTGCCGATTAAAAGTCGGAAGCTCTACCAATTGAGCTACGCGTCCAGCCAGAGCACTTGTGCCTTTAATTACGGAGTAAACATATTAACCGTTTTGTTTGCTATTTCTTTATGCCTTATTATTATATTGAAACGCGGATTTAACATGTATCTGTAATTTTTTCTTAAGTAGCGTCGCATCTTCCAAGTACGCACTTTTTTCGAAATTTTTAAAATAGATCTTTTACCTTTTCTTTTTTTAAATTTTGTTTTTTTTTTTAAATTATCAATCCAGTAACAGCTATAATCCTGAATCAGAAAAGCTGTATTTTTATATTTTTTACCACCGCGACGTAAGAAACGTTTTATCCTTCTTTTAATACGTGCTCTGGTGCGTCGTTTTGCTTTTTTAGTTTTTTTTATAATTCGACGACGTCCTTTATATTTTCCTGATCGTCGTCTATATTTTTTATATTTTTTATGTTTTAAGTGCTGTTTAAGTTTTGTTTTTTTATATTTTCTTCTTTTTGATTTAAATTTTTTAGTTTTTAGTTTTAGTTTATATTTTCTTTTTTTTCTTCGTAACTGACCTTTTTTTTTTAAACGAAGCATTCGTATTAATTTACGTTTTCTTAACTTTTTTTTTAATTTTCGCTTTAAGTTTAATATTTTTTTTAATAGACTACGCCGTATTTTATTTTGAAGTGCTAATGGTAATAACTTACATAACTTACGTATTAGTTTTTTTAGTTGGATTCGTTTGTTCCTAACTGCTTTATTTTTTTTTATTTTATTAAAAGCGCGCATTCTACGTCTGTTCCTTTGTTTAGATTTGGTTAGTTTTTTTTTAGCAAACTTACTTTTATTTTTTGCACGTAACATACTTATTTTTCTTGTTATGTTCGCGTTTTTCATGGCTTTTTTTAATAATTTAATATATGCCATTTTGTTCCAGTTTTTAAATAAGATGAACCACATTGATAATTTACCAGTTAACATTAATTTACTTATAATATCATCTCTGTACGCATTCAAATGATGTTGTTTTAATTGGCGTTCTATTAATCTAGCAATATAATTAGCTCTTCTTCTCTTTATGTATCCATTATTAAATATGTAAAATCTTTTTTTATTTGCTAGTGCACAGAAGCGACTTAATTTATTTAATTTTTGTATTTTAATCTTTTTCCATTTTTTTTTTGCAGCTATCATTTTTAGAGTTTTAATATTTATATTTGTTTTGTTTACATTTTCATTTCTTAATTTATTGTTTAATAATAAATTATAATATACGTGACGTACTTTATTAAATACTTCTGTTCTGCTTTTAGTTCGTAATGCAACTACATACTTTAATAACAGATATTGTTTAATCGTTGTATCTACATCTATATTCAGACCCTCTGTTTTTATATTATCATTATATATTGGAAGACGGTCAGATACCACCGCAGATACATCTTGTTCTTGTAGTATATTATATTTAGCTGCAAATTTTCTTATTAACTTTTTCCAATATCTCATATTTCTGTGAGTACCTGTACGCATTTTTCTAAATAATCTTTTTTTTAAAAACATAATAAATGGCAAGATACGTGCTCTTCTTTTATAATATTTTCTGTTTGTGAAACCATGTACTAGCATTTTACTCCAACTTCGTTTATGTTTTTTTAAGATTCTAAGATATTGAATATACGTAGCTTTTAAGTATTTGAAATGTAATTTTTTATATAACTTGATAGATTTTTTAAATTTTAGATAGACATATGCTATTTGTTCTTTTGTTTTTGCTAAACTCAACGCTTTTTTTAAATAATATATTTCATTTTGTATTAACTGCTTGCTCCAAATTTTGATATGTTTTTTTATTTTTTTTAGTGTTACAGTTAAATAAAATAATTTTTTCGCTAAGACTGTAAAATAATAAATTTGTGTTAGCTTTCTTAAATGTTTAGTTGTTTTTTGTATATTATGGGTAGTTATATTTTTATTTTCTTTCTTTCTGTTTCTAAACTTTTTTATTAAGTGGTATTTAGTTAATTGTAAAGGGCTAGTACTTCCTTCTAATACACCACGAATGTATCCTTGCGTTGCGTGTTCCTTACCCTCAACTGGTTCCCAGAATTCTTGTACTTTTCCAGTAAAAATATCAAATTTACTTAATATTGGACCTCTGTTTCTTTTTTTGAAAATTTTCATTTTTTAGTGATTTATTATTAGGGCGTATGATGAAATGGCAGACATGTTGGTTTTAGAAACCAATGAGTAATACTCGTATGGGTTCAAGTCCCATTACGCCTATTATAGTTAGTTCTTATATTAAATTTTTAAAGGACGAAATAGGATTTGAACCTATGGTACCTTGTGTTCCAAACAAGTGCTTTAGACCGCTCAGCCATCCGTCCATATTTATTTTATAAATTTGCTGTGCGTTACCCACTATTATTTCTTCTGATGAGTATATTTAAGTACTAATTTAGCTATATTTTTTATTCAATAGTTTAACATTGCTATACTGATGAACTAGTTCTGCATATAGAAGCACCATTAATATTTCATATATAGAATATTGTGCAGTTGCAATTAACAGTATTACTGTTATACTTTGTATGCCTATCTTTGTATGTACTATTTTATCGTTTTCATATATCATTCTTTTTTTCAAGGTGTAATTGTATATTAATATGTACAGTACGATCATTCCGACTTCTCGCATGCTGTAAATTTGTTCTGTTTCAAATAGTACTTCGGGGAGAGTAATGTTTCTCTTTAGTATTATATTTATAATGTTTTCTTTAAAGAAAACCAGTGTTAGTATTGTTATTTGTATTGTATGTCTAACGTGTTGTTCTATGTTATATATTTCATGTTTATATAACATGTTTTTTATTTTATATATACTGATCGTCAGAATTATTATAGTTAGTATTATGATAGTAGTCGTTATATTGATATCGCTATGCATATCGTTTTGTTGTACTATATAATCTATATTTAAACTTGATGTATAGTTTGTTATGTTTTCTATTTTTATAGGCAGTATCGCTTCGTGTAATCCTGTTTTTTGTAAATAGAAAGTGTGTTTATACTTATTTGTTACTAATATGCTGTTGTATAGTTCGTTTTTTATAATTGGATTGTTTGTGTTGTAAAAAAAAGTGATAAAAATGCTTAGTATTGTTGTTATCCAACTTATTAATATTGTTTTAAACATTGCTTTTTTTTTTGATAATTACTGTTCTAATTAATGGGTTATATTTAAGTGTTTTTATTTTTAATTTTGTTCTCCACAATGTCAGTGTTAATGTTAAAGTATCATCGAATGCCATTGGACCGTTGTGTTCATCTATAACGTATACTTTAGAATCTTGCAAAGTCGTTATTCTTCCTTTTGCAAATATAACGAAAGTTGCATCGTTAATTATATTATTTTTATGTACTTTTCGCAAGTGGTTTATTTTTTTACCTAATAATTTTGTTACAAAATTAACTAGGTCTGTTCTAATCTTTTGATGCTGCTGTGTATTTGTAGTTGTTTTTTTAAAGTAATTTTTCATTTATTTATCTTTGTACTTGGGAAGGGATGGATTCGAACCAACGAAACATAAATGTAGCAGATTTACAGTCTGCCGCCTTTGACCACTCGGCAACCGTCCCAATTTTTTTTATTAAAAATTTTTAGTTTATTCTTTTAGTTTTTTATGTGGTAATACAATTAATCCCATACTACGTACAGTTCCGAGTAAGGCTTTGTATAAAGATTTTACGTTATTATAATTTTTATGTAATCCTCCTTTATATTTTGCCATTGCAACTTCATATAGTATGTTTGTTGGTATTACATCTTCGTATATTTGTTTTGCTTTGAAACGTATTTTATTGTTTTTTTTTGTAGTAAATTTAGTTTCTCTTTCTAATGCTAATTTTATAAAAAAAGAAGCATCTGGATTTTGGATAGAAATATCATAAGTTTGATCTTCGTATAAGTTTACTAATGCTTTTAATACAGTACCTGGTTTATATTCTTCAGTTAATGTATTATATCTAGTGCAAAATTCAGCAATTGGAATTCCATATTGCCCTAATGCAGGACCAAGAGGTGCTTTTGCACTCGCAGCACCTGCTGGTATTTTAAAGATTGCTTTACATTTTAATACTTTTTCTTCGTGTTGCGTTGTAGTATTGTTTTTCATTGTTATCTATCAATTTCTCCAAAAACGATATCTAATGTACCAATTATAGTAACTAAATCAGCAATCATGTGTCCAGATGATATATAGTTTATGGCTTGTAAATGTGCAAAACCTGGGGTTCGTATTTTACATCTGTATGGTCTATTTGTACCATCCGATACTAAAAATACACCCATTTCTCCCTTTGGTGCTTCAATACAAGCATACGTTGTTCCAACAGGTAAATGAAATCCTTCGCTATATAGTTTGAAGTGATGTATCAATGCCTCCATTGAAGTTTTCATTTCTTTTCTACTTGGTGGAGATATTTTATTATCATCTGTTTTAAATAAACCAGATGGTATAGTGTTAATGCATTGATGTATTATTTTTAAACTTTGTCGCATTTCGAATATTCGAATTAGATATCTGTCATAACAATCCCCATTTACTCCGGTTGGGATACTAAAGTTTAATTTTTCATACATTTCGTATGGATCATTTTTTCGAATATCCCATGCAATTCCAGAACCACGTAATAACACTCCAGTGACACCTAATTCTGTAACTTGCGCAACATTTAGATGACCAACATCTACTAGTCTTTGTTTCCAAATTCGGTTTTCCGTTAATAATTCTTCTATTTCGTCTATTCTTGAACCAAATTGAACACAAAAATTATATATATCTTCTAGCATACCAATCGGTAAATCAGCAGCTACCCCTCCAGGTCTAAAGTATGCGGCATGCATACGTGCACCAGAAATTCTTTCGTAAAATTCCATTAATTTTTCTCGTTCTTCGAACGCCCATAGAAATGGAGTTAACGCTCCAACATCTAATGCATGTGTTGTTACTGCTAATAAATGATTTAATATTCTAGTTAATTCTGAGAATATAACACGTATGTATTGTGCTCGTAATGGAATGTTACATAGTAATAATTTTTCAATGGACATGCAAAACACATGTCCTGACATAACATAGATACATAGTCTAATCTATCAAAGTATGGAACGGCTTGTTGATATGTCTTTGACTCTATTAGTTTTTCTGTACCTCTATGAAGTAACCCTATGTGCGGATCTGCATATTTAATAATTTCACCATTTAATTCTAAAATTAATCGTAACACACCATGCGCTGCTGGGTGTTGAGGACCAAAGTTTACTATAAAATTTTTTATTTCAGTTGTATTTTTTAGCATTTTATTTATTTATTTTAATTTATTTTTAACTTGTCATTCAATGGGTTTTTCTTTTATATTCATTTTTTTTACATTTAAAATTTGCTAATTCCTATTTTTACGCACATATTGGCTAGGAGGTTTTACACCTCTGCTGTATGTTAACTAGCCAATACTACGTACTTGTGTATTATAGTACTTTTTCTTTATTTAGAGTTTATAGTGTAAGATTGTTTTATACCATAATCGCTAAATGGTTCTTTTTGTTCCATATTTTGTAAAGCTTTAGTACCATAAATTTTAACGCTAGATTTTTTAGGGTTAACATAAATGTTAACATTCATGTGTGGTCTAGCTTTAAAGCTTAGTCTGTAATTGCAAATACCAGCAGATAGTGGTAACATGTTTTGTTTACCATATGGTCTGTATAGTCTAGCACCTTTTCTATAGTTTACAAAATTGTAATTAGCAATGATGCTTTTTACAGGTATAGCAAAAGTATGTGCTGGTGGTGGAGAAGGTAATGTCCATTCTAAGGATTTAACTTTAATATTTTCTGCTTTTATAACGAAACGATTGAATACTAATTTATGATAAATCATATAGGATTTCCATAATTCGAATCCGTAAGTTCTCATTCTTCCTTTATGAGCAGCTAACATATCAATTTTCATAATATAATCATTAAATAATTCATATTCTCCTTTTTTATAAGCTTCTTCCGCTTTTGCAAAAGCACCGCTATTTGCTTCAGCAGATAAAGCTAAAGATTTATTAAAATAGTAAGCAGATAAACTTAATCTTTCTAATAAATCTCTTTGGTGAATAAATAACCAAGGGTTTCTTGGTGCTTTACGTTGGTCAGTGAATATTCTGTACACAATATAGTAGAAGAATAAAATACTAAAGAAGGAGAAGAAAGAACCAAATGAGCTAACAGTGTTCCATTTTTGGTACATTTCAGGATAATCTGGGATTCTACGAGGCATACCTGCAACTCCTAAGAAATGCATTGGGAAGAAAGTTAAGTTAGCACCAATGAAAGTTAACCAGAAGTGAGTTTGTCCTAATTTTTCTGGATAATGGAAACCAGTCATTTTTGGTATCCAATAGTAGAAACCTGCAAATACAGCAAATCCACAACCCATAGATAGTACATAATGGAAATGGGCAACTACATAATAAGTATCATGTAAAGAAACATCCATTGCTGCATTAGATAGTACGATACCAGTCATACCACCGAAAGTGAATAAAATAATGAAACCTAATGCAAAATACATTGGAGTATAGAACCAGATAGAAGCACCCCACATGGTACATAACCAGTTGAATATTTTCATACCAGTTGGTAAAGCAATAGCCATAGTAGCAGTGGTGAAATAAGCTTTAGTATATGTATTAATACCAGAAGTATACATATGGTGAGCCCATACGACGAAACCTACTAGTCCGATTGCTAACATACATACGATCATTGCTTTTTGACCGAAGATTTTTTTTTGAGTGAAAGTAGAAACGATTTGGCTAACAACACCAAAACCTGGAATAATTAAAACATAAACTTCTGGGTGACCAAAAAACCAAAATAAATGTTGATATAAAATTAAATCTCCACCTCCAGTTGGATCAAAGAATCTAGTACCAAAATTTCGATCAGCTAATAACATAGTAATACAAGCAGCTAATACTGGGATCGCAGCGATTAATAAGAAACTTGTGACTAAAATAGACCAAGGGAATAATGGAATATGTACTAAATAACGTCCTTCATCTTTATAGAACCAAATAGTACAGACAAAGTTAATAGCAGCTACGATGGAAGATAGACCTGCTAGGTGCATACCTAAAATCATAAAGTCAACAGAGTAACCCATATGAGCATCACCAGCAGATAAAGGAGGATACATAGTCCAACCAGCACCAACACCGTCACTAATGAACATAGAAGATGCAGCTAACGCGGTAGCTGGAGGTAATAACCAGAAAGAGAAATTATTAAATCTTGGGAATGCCATATCTGGTGCACCAATTAAAATTGGTACGAAATAATTACCGTAACCACCAAATAAAATAGGTACGATTACGATAAATAGCATAATAATACCGTGCATAGTTACTAATACGTTATAAAATTGATAATTTTCGAACATGATTTGATCTCCAGGGAAAGCTAATTCAATTCTAATTACTAAAGATAATAAAATAGCTAAGAAACCATTGAAGAATCCAAAAAATAAATATAAGATTCCTATTCTTTTGTGATTCGTAGTAAACAACCATCTTTTCACGACTCTTTCGTGAAATGTGCTAATATATTCTAACATTTAACTGTTAAAATGGATTTATTATATATATTTATAGCACTTCTTTTAGATAAATACAAGACAATATGATGAAAATATATGCTTGTAAAACAGCAACACACATTTCAAATAGAATTAATACGATTAATAATCCAATTCCGATTGCTACGTTGATGAAACTAGTAATACTAATAGCGGAACCAGCAACGGACATAAATACAAACTTAAAGGTGAAGAACAGAATACAATCTAATAAAATGTGTCCGGCTACCATATTAGCTAATAATCGTAGAGATAAACTAAATACTCTGAAAGTGGAAGATAAAAATTCAATAAATGGTAAGAAGAATAATAGTGGGGTGGAAGCTCCATGCGGGCAGAATAAAGCAAAATATTTTAATCCCCATTCTCTGAAACCAATTAATAGTACTCCAAACCAGGTAGTAAAACCTAATCCAAAGGTAATTGCTAAATGACTAGTAATAGTAAAACTATATGGAATTAATCCTATGGCATTAAATACAAAAATGAATAAAAATATAAATAAAATATAAGGAAAAAAACTTCCTGTTTTTTTTCCAATATATGTATAAACAGTGTTATATACGAATAAGTAGATTTCTTTTAATACATAGAAAAAAAAAGAAATTTCGTATGTTTTTTTTCGGCTACTTAAATTAAAATAGGTTACTATAATCATGAAAGTAAACACTACTAAAAATTGTAATAAACTATTTGTTAATGCAAAATTGTAATCATATTTATAAATATCAAATATTTTAAATTGTTCAAATGGACTGAATATCATTCTTCTAATATTTTAGTGTTTACGCATATAACGATAATATGAAGTATTGAGTCATGGCACTCAGCTCAGAGTTGACTAACAAGTACAGAATATTAATTGTTAGTATGCCATATAAAATAAATCCCGCGCCTTCTGGTATAGCCGTTAATCCGTATGTTTCTTTTTCATCTTCAAAATATATAATTTGTATTACTCTTATATAATAAAAGGTAGAAATTACGGTTATTAACGCTATAAGTATTGGTATCCAAACAAAAGTATTACTGTAAATTAATGATGTAAATACCGCAATTTTTGCAAAGAATACAGAAAATGGAGGCAGTCCAGCAATGGCGTAGAAATAAATCATCCACACTAAACTGTATAGTGTATTTTTTTTATATAATCCAGCTAATTGATATATATTTTCGATATATTCTTCACCTCCATTTGTATTAATTTTAGAGGTTAATAATAATGTAAACACACCAAATGTGTTTATTGTATATATAAATACGTATAATAAACCATTTGCGAGTAAAAGTGGAGATTCTATTGTTAAGAAAGATAAAAAAATATAACCAGTATTTGCTATAGAACTATATGCGAGTAGTCTTTTAATGGAATATTGATACATTGCTCCTATAGTACCTATAATTATAGATAGAATGGCAGTAAGTAAAATTATATGTTTCCAAAATCCATAAAATTCTGATAATATATGTTCGTAAAATTTAAAAAAAATGACATAAAAAGGCATTAGTGAGCTACTAGCAAAAATAATTACACTGGTAGTTGGAGATTGTGCATATATATCTGCTACCCATAGATGCATAGGTGCCATATATATTTTGAAAAATATTCCTATAGAGATTAATATGATTGCATATTTTGTTATAATTTCCATTTCAGGAAGTAATAACGTTTTATCTTTAAAAAATATGCTCAAGTCTTCAAAATGAGTTAATCCAGAAATTCCATAGATAAATGAAAATCCTATTAATAATACGATGGAAGCGAAAGAACCTAAAATAAAATATTTTAATGCCGCTTCCACAGAATATTTATTTTTTTTTAAAGAAGCTAATATATACAAACAAATACTTTGAAATTCTAATATTAAGTAAAACGAAAACAATTCTTCTACAGTAATTAATAAATGTACACTTAATAGAACAAACAAAACCAGTATTGTATATTCAAAATGTGCTATATTTTCTTTTTTGTTGTATTGTTTAGCAGCTATAATAATACCAATCGCTAGTAGCGTAGTTGTTAATTCTACGCCAATGGTTATAGCATCTTTTACGAATAACGAATTAAATGCTACTGTTGGTATATTTAAGTCTATCGCCATAATAAATATTGCAGATACTAGTGCTAATATTGCTAATGTGTTAATAGAAGTTTGAATCGTTGGATAATTTAAATGGGTTGCAAATCTATATATAATACCAAAAGATAAAATAAGTAAGCTAGTTATTAATAAATAATGTTCGTTTAATATGCTTAACATCTTAAAAATAATTATACATTACATATGTGTTAATAATATCCAAAAATGAATTAGGATATACTCCAATCCATACTACGTGTAATACAATTGGTAGAAGCACATTTAATTCTTTCCAATTTAGATCAATTAATTTTTTATCTGAATTTTCTCTTATACCAAATATAACCTTATTGAAAAGTACAATTGAATACAGTGTGCCTACAAATATACCTACTAGACCAGCCAATAAACCATATATTTGATTAGAACTATATAATCCGTATAAGATTAAAAACTCACCAATAAAGTTACTAGTTAAAGGTAGACTTATGTTACCCATTATTAATACAAAGAAAAAGAATGCAAACATTGGCATTCCATGTATTAATCCAGAATAATATTTAATTAACTTAGTATGCATTCTATTATACAAAATTCCAATGGCGAAGAATAAACCTCCGGAAACCACTCCGTGCCCAATCATTAATAAAATGCTACCAGATATAGCTGTAATATTTGCACTGAATATACCTAGTACACATAAGTTCATGTGCGCAACGGAAGAATATGCGATTATACGTTTAATATCTATTTGTCTTAGTGTAATAAACGAAGTATACACAATACCCAAAGTAGATAATGTAACTACCATAGGGGTATAATATGCTGTAGCTGCAGGGAACATTGGCATTAAGAATCTTAAAATACCATACGTACCTAGTTTTAATAATATACCAGCTAATAAGACAGAACCTTCTGTTGGTGCTTCAACATGTGCTTCAGGCAGCCAAATATGAAATGGAAATATTGGTACTTTTACTGCAAATGCTAAAAAAAATGTTATCCATATAATTTTTTCCATGTTAAAATTTTCTAAATAATTTCTATCTAGAATTATATATAAGTCTAAAGATCCAGTGTAGGTATAGATACTTAATATAGCTACTAACATAAAAATGGAACCTGCAATTGTATAAAAAAATAATAGGTATGCTGCATGCGTTTTTCTTTTTCGGTATGCATTAATACCAATAAAAATAAAAAATGGTATTAATATTGCTTCGAAAAATATATAGAACATTAATAAATCAGTTGTTGTAAACACTACTAATAATAGCAATTCAATTGCTACAAGGCTTGCAAAATTAGTAGATTCATTCTTCACGGACCAATTAAATATTAAACATAATGGTATTAAAAACGTAGTTAAGTATATGAAGAATAAAGAAAGACCATCTATTCCAAAATAAAAACAATAGTCCCATATTTTTAAAGACCATTCGTATTGAAAAGCAAAACGAAATGGATCATAATTTAACCATAAAATCACGCTACCTATATATAATAATACAGATAAAACTATATAGTCTTGTTTTGTTTGTTTTCTAAATTCAATATTAGACATTTTTTATTAGACAATACTTAAAATTATAAAAGCTAACAATAGTGCACCTAAAAGCATAACATTTAAATACATTATTGTTTTTTTATTGTTTTGATATTTTTCATATTTATACACTACATTATGTAAACTCTTAACTACACCCATTGGCCCAACTAATTCAATTAAACCTCTATCTAATGTATAATATAGATATAAGCCAACTTTAAAAAATGGAGTCATTAATTTTTCTAAGAAAATTTTATTTATAAATATATATTTTTCTACCATAATCGTTCGAATATTAATATTCCATAGTGTAATATTTTCTCTACCTTTCCTTCTGTTTGTTCTTTCATTTGAAAATTCTTTAAGTGCATGTATCGTAAATAAATCGTAACTAGACCATTTAGAGAAAAACATTATAAAAATGAAAGTATAATAAATACCTAACCAAATAGAAATACCTTTTATATATTTATTGAATTCAAAATTTAACATAGTCCATTCCGTGGATTCATTAACTGCATACATATTAGTTTCCTGCATTGCAATAAATAAAGAGTCATTCCAGAACATATTTGCTGGTCCAACCATCATGTCATTAAATAATAAACCTGAAAATATACTTAAAAGTGATAGTATAAATAATGGAATGATTAATAAGTGTGTACCATAATGTATGTTATTTATATATAATAATGGTTTTACTTGAAATAAAGTCATGTTGTTATGCCCTCTCCACTCGTAATATGTTTCTACATTTTTAAAATCTGGATGTAATACAGTGGTTGAATTATATATTTTAGGTCCATTTGCATCTTCCATAAATACAATAGCTAGCATTTTAGCGCTATATAAAATAGTAAATATTACTGCAGTAGTAGAAATTAACTGTGCAACATATATCCATTGTAAATTTTGAGTTGCATCTACAATATTTAATGATACTCTAGAGTAAAATAATTCTAAAATTTTTTCTTTAGAATAAAATCCTGCTAGGAATGGGAAACCGGTTAATGCAAATGATCCAATAGAGATCATAATATATGGTAATGGCATTAACTTACCTAATCCACCCATTTGCCGCATATCTTGTTCATTTGAAACAGCGTGTATAATATATCCAGCAGTCAAGAATAAAAGTGCTTTAAAGAATGCATGATTAAACAAATGAAATAAACTATTTGCATATGCAGAATATCCACAAGCAGTAAACATATATCCTAATTGACTACAAGTAGAGTATGCAATTACTTTTTTTATATCATCTTGAAAACATGCTACTGTAGAACCAAAAAAAGAAGTTAAAGATCCAATTAATACTGCCCATAATAATACTGGTTGTACTACTTCAAAAATAAAGGAACATCTTATTATTAAAAAAATACCCGCAGTAACCATGGTTGCTGCATGTATTAAAGAAGAAACTGGTGTTGGTCCTTCCATTGCTTCAGGTAACCAAATATGTAAACCTAATTGTGCGGATTTACCGATTGCTCCTATTATAAATAAAATACAAATGGCGTAAATTTCGTTTGCATATGTGTGAATATGCATATTCAATAGATCATTCATGCCAGAAGTTAATGTTACAGTTGTTATATTTAATTCATTATTTACAAATAATGAATCAGTAGATAATGCAAATAAAACGCCGAAATCTAATGTTTTAAAATAGTACAATAAAATACAAAAACCACATAATAAAGTGATATCACCAACTTTATTTGTCATTACTGCCATAATAGCAGCTTTATTTGCTTGTAAACGATGAAACCAAAAATTAATTAATAAGTAAGAGCAAATACCAACTCCTTCCCATCCTACAAATAATTGGAACAAATTAGAAGCAGTAACTAAAATAATCATAAAAAATGTAAATAGAGATAAATACGACATAAACCGCACTTTATAAGGATCTCCTTCCATATACTCTATTGAATATAAATGAGTACAAAAAGAGACGATATTAACTACTAATAGCATGCTTGCTGTCAAAGTGTCAAAATATAATGCCCATTTGATATTAACAAAATAAGAATTTACCCAATCGCATAAATCTACATAATATACTGTTTTAAGAACAGTGATATTATAAAAAATATAAATGGATGTTAACATGGTCATATATATTAGAGTTGTAGTAATTATAGAAGCACCCAATTTACCAACAACTTTACCCAAGAAAAAAGAAATAAAAAATCCCAAAAACGGAAGAAATAAAGTTAAACTTACTATATAATTCATTTATTTATTTATTATTATATTTGAAATATGATATTGATAACGCTAAGCCAATAGCAGATTCAGAAGCTCCGACAGTAAGCACAAGGATCCCTAGGATGATTGATTTATAATCACCAAAATGGCACCATCCAATTATTAAATAATGAAACACTATACTTAACAACATTAATTCTAGACAAATGATCATCATAATTATATTTTTTCTACCGACTAATAAACCAAATAAACTAACTATAAATAGAAATACTGGAAGAAATTGTATTAACATTTATTATTGTACTTTTTTTTATATAATATGTATCCGAGAAGAGTAGGATTTGAACCTACGCGTACTAATGTACACCAGTATAGCAAACTGTCGCTTTTGACCGCTCAGCCATCTTCCCTAGATACTCTTTTATAGATATATAAATTTACTTATTCCCAATCCATACATCCTTTTCTCCATTCGTATGCAAATCCAATCATTAAAATAGACATAAAAACAACCATAATATAGAATCCTTCTACAAATAAGATATTCATAGAAAGTACAAATGGAAAGAAAAATAAAACTTCTACATCAAAAATAATGAATAAGATCGCAATTAAATAGAATTTAATATCAAACGGTTCTCGCGCATCTGAGAATGCTTCAAAACCACACTCATAGCTTGATATTTTTTCATACGAGTATTCTTGATGGCCCATAGCAATAGTACCAACATAATACCCTAATCCAAGTAATAAAAAAGCAATACCTATAAAGAAAAGACTTGCTAATATATCTGTGTATAAAATAACCATTTTTATCGTTTTAAATTAGAATACAATTCAGTTTCCCATTTATCTCCGTTGTATAATAATTTGTTTTTATCATACAATAATTCTTCATGCGTAAATGTACTATACTCAAAATTCGGTCCTTCAACGATAGCATCAACGGGACATGCTTCTTGACAAAATCCGCAATATATACATTTAGTCATATCGATATCATATCTAACAGTTTGACGCGCACCATTTTTACGTTTCATAAAAGCATCAATTGTAATTGCTAGTGCAGACAAGCAACCTCGCAGAGTTTACATGCAATACATCTTTCTTCTCCAGAAGGATATCTTCTTAACGCATGTTCTCCTCTGAATCTTGGACTAATAGATCCTTTTTCTTGTGGATAATTTAATGTTACTTTTGCATATCTAATATTTTTATACGTAAGCAACATTCCTCTTAGTAGATCAAACATTAAAACATGTAGCGGTTGTGATAATTCCATAAAAAAAATATTTATAATTTAAATTTTTAATAAAGATGTATAAATCCCTCTAATGTATAAAAGTGCTCTCGGGTGGATTTGAACCAACAACAAGTCCGTTATGAGCGGAACACTCTACCTAGTTGAGTTACGAGAGCACTTTTTGTGTGTAAAAGCGGCGAGTAGCGAGACTTGAACTCGCAACTTCAAGAATCACAATCTTGCACTCTATCCAATTGAGTTATACTCGCACACTTACTAACTTTAAACACAATTTAACAACAAAAATTAAATAATAACTTCTGCATATAAATATGCACGTTCAAAGAAGCTAGTTAATGGTAAAAATAAAAAGAAATATAATAAATGTATATGGGCACATAATAAACCATTTCAATATATGGATAACTTGGGTTTTGACTACCTAAAAAACCTAGATATAAGAAGTTAAAAGTGAAAATCCAGAAAAATATTCTGTTAACTGGTTTAAACGCTTTACCTCTAATGTTAGATTTTTCTATAAACGGAATGATTAAAAGACATATGATACTGACGAACATAATGATAATACCATAGGTTTTATCAAGAATAGAACGTAATATACCATATAACGGTAAAAAATACACTCAGGAACTATATGTGGAGGAGTAACTAGTGGATTAGCTCTTATGTAATATCAGAGTGGCTAAGAACTTCTGGATAAAAGAATACAAATATAGAATATGGAATTAAAATAGCCACAATACCAAATAAATCTTTAACAATAAAATAAGGATAAAATGGAATTTTATCTAATTTATGAGCTTTTATTCCTAAAGGATTGCTGCTACCTGGTTTATGTAAAATATACATATGATATGCTGCCAACACAGCAATTACAAATGGTAATAAATAGTGTAGACTGAAAAATCTATTTAACGTAGCATTATTGATAGAATAACCTCCCAGATCCAAATGACAAGAGGTTTACCAATAATAGGCAGAACAGTTACAAAATTAGTAATTACAGTAGCTGCCCAAAAACTCATTTGACCCCAAGGTAGTACATATCCTAAGAAAGCAGCACCCATCATTAAGATATAAATAATTACACCAGAAAACCAAACCAAAATACGAGCTGGGCTATAAGATCCATAATATAAACCACGTAAAATATGTAAATACACAATTAAAAAGAAAAAAGAAGCACCATTGGAGTGTAAATATCTAATTAACCAACCGTAAGCAACATCTCTCATGATATGTTCTACAGAATCGAAAGCATAATCAATATGCGGAGTATAAAACATAGTTAAAAATAATCCAGAAACAATCTGAATTATTAAATATAATCCAGCTAAAGAACCAAAATTCCATAAATAACTAATATTCATAGGCGTTGGATATTTAACTAGGTATGAATAAAATTTATGATATGCAAATTGTAATAATAATACATTATTAATTCCTTTCATTTACTTCAATAATAAAATATAATTAATTGTAATTTCTTTAAATTCTTCTGTTAATATTTCTTCATCAATACTAAACAGAATAGGCAAATCAATAACTGAATTCGGAGCAATCATTAACTCTTCATAACAAAAACATTGTAATTTTTTAATATAAGCAACAGCCTCAGAAGGAGTAGTAACATACACACTTAGAGTTTGAATGGAATCCATTGTTTTATTTTCTAATCTATAAAAAATAAGACTAGATTCTCCAGGTATTGTATAAATATGATGTTGCAAAGGATAAAAAGAACATATATTTTTTTTCACATTAGTTGCTTCGAGTTTTACTTTATAATAAGTTGTTTGCAGATCAAACTGTTCAATCTGAGATGTAATAGAACTACTACCCGTTTCTGTTGTATAAACGGAAAAATCCAGAAAAGGAGCTTGCAAATTATACATATCTAAACAATCTAGGTTTGAATACAGATAGAAGGAACTATTAATTAATTGAACTACAAATAAAGGAATGTTCGTAGAACTATAGATATGTTCCGTAACATAGGAGGGTATTTCATCCGTAAAAAATAAATTGATGGTGTTTGCACACATAAACTGAAAAAAAGAAATATTATAAAGTATAAAAGCTAGTTCATCAATTAAAAAAAAAATTAATAAAAGTACAAGCCAATTCAAAGTATTTGTATTTGTATGACCCATCAAAAAATTAAAGAGTGAATGCTTTTTTACCTTCTTTTTGTACAAAGTACATATGTTTAGAAAAAATACCTTTAGCACAATAAACATCAGGAATTCTAAAAGATTTGATTTCACTTAGATATTGTTGTACTTTATGTGGCCATAGACCTAACATTTTATAAAAACGCATTTTTTTTGTTTTTTTTCTAAGACGTACAGAAATGGGAAGAGTATAATATAAAGATTGCGCTAACCCTAACTTAAACATATATGTATTGATTAGAGGGAAAGTTTTATAACCTCTACCCAGCAATCTAAATTGACCAGTTGCACCATACGCGACTGCGCGAACAATATATGATACCATCGCAAATAAATAATAACCGTCCCCAGTAAATCGCTGATAATCTAAAATGCTATTAGCAGAAATAAAATAACGATTTAAAAGAGAAAAAGATAAAGTATAAGACCCCCATCCTTCGGAAAATAAAATAATAAATGAAGGTGTTTTAACTTTAATAGTTGCAATATTGCTAGAAATATAAATCACGTTTCCTTCAGTATAAAATATAGAGCGAGTAGGAGAATATTGTGTTTTAATGTAATACATTCGATACTTAATAATTATTATAATAGTTCACAAATCAAAAAACCACCTAATTTGAACTGAACGCATTCATTTCCCCATAACAAACCACGCTTAGTAGAGACTAACAATTTACCTAAATTAGGATAACGTTGCGGTTTATTTAATAAGGTATGATGAGATACATACAGTTTGCGAGAAGGTAAATATAAAGAACGTAAACGCTGTATCACAGCTACTTGATTTTGATAATAATTCAAAGTAGCTTCAATAAAAGAAAGTTCAACGACAGTACCATTTTTACTAACCGGACAAGTGACATATTTATAAGAAAGTAAATGTTGTTTTTTATAAAATAATTTAACTAATGTATCTATAGTCGAATGATAAGGTAATAGAATTGTTGCTCTACGTGTTTGCAAACCATAATTAAATGCAGATATAAAAATAGAAAATGCATCAGTGTGTAAATGCTGTGATTGTTGAAACATAGAAACTACCAAGTTTGTTTTTTTATTCCATTTAAAAACCCGTGAGAGGCTAAATTTTTAAAAACCATACGAGTTAATTTTAATTTATAAAAAACCGCCCGTGCTCGATTACTTAAAACACAACGATTTTTTATTTTATAATAGGCCAAAGGGCTATCTTTCCAAAAGAACTTTTTAGAAAGTAAAGAATCATTTTTAGTAACTGAAGAGATGTAAGAAATATCAGATTGCATTTGTTTTTTATATCGGTTCCACAATTGAGTAATAGAAGTGAACTTACTTGCCATTATAAAAAATTAAATTAAATTTAATCCAAAGTGACTTAAAATCACTTTGTTAATATAAACATTATTACTAGATGTTTTAATAGAAAGATCCATACCATAAGACGCACCGTCATAAATATAACTAAAAGTATCCCAATCTTTACTAATAGATAACATGATAAAAAATAAAAGCTTATTTAATCCAAATGAGATTTGGTTCAGTGTAAAAGTACGTAAAGTTTTTAAATATTTTCTATTAAGAACACCAAATAAATTAATATTACGTAATGAATACATCATAAAATATGTGAAAAATAAAAACAATTTATCAGATCTACAAGTAACCATACCACCAAATTGTGTATCTTTAGCGATATTAAAAGCAGGATGATGTTTTTTAGTAGTAACAAAAATTAATTTTTGACCACTTAAACGTTCGACCAATATACGATTACTCATTAATAACATTTTATTTGCCTGTTTGTTAGGAACTTGAAATTTAATAACTACAGAAGTGGGTAACAAACTAGCTTTTACTGGAATAGAAGATTGATTATGCAATTTCTCATGCAAATGTATATTTACAAAAGTTTGATAATATTTTTTATAAATCCACATATAAAAATAAAAGATTATATAATATAACTAGACATGGTTACAGTTTTAACCTGTTTTCTAGCTCTTAATTCTTGTGTAACTAAACCTTTTAAACGAGTACCTAATGGAGCCTCATATTTACCCATAATAACCACTTGATTTGCTGGAAAACGTATTTCGTAACCCTGAGAAAAACGAATAACACGACGTTTTGTTTGCACAATTAATGCTTGCTTAACATCACCTCGTTTTACCTTTTTTTTTTTGACAGCACGTTTTACAGCTACCATAATTAAATTACCAATTCCACAAGCATATTTTTGCTTTTTAAAGGCACCTATTAATTCAACCTCTAATGCACCAGTATTATCCATTACAGAAAAACGTGTTTGTTTGTAAATCATTTAAAAATTAATGAACAAAAAATTGTTTTTGTTTAGATACAAGAGCTATTGGAATACCAAGTTTATGACTAACTTTACGTAATAAATTATAACAAACAACTAAAGGAACATCCTTTAACTCTAAAAAACATTGATTAACATTCAATCGATAGACATAAGAACTAATAGATCCTTTACCTTTACCCATACGGCTTTTAGAACCTTTTTTTGTCAATGTAATGTTATATAAAACATTAAATTTCATCCAACCACGTTGCTTAGTAAACTTCCCCTTTAAAAAACGACGACGTTTAATAACTCGAGTTACTAATAATCGTACAGATTCCATTTGACGTTTAGTAAGAAACGATGGCTTTAATCCAATAAATCCATAAGAACCGAAAGATAAATTATAACGACCTATTACAATTTGAGGCTTATAAAAAGAACCAATAAAATTTCTGCGTGGTTTCTTAAACATTTAATAAACAATTAAGCTTTTAATAGCACCATGTGTATCATATAAATGAGTTTTAAAGAAAACCCAAACTTTGACACCCACACTACAACTTTTTGTAATAGCAAAAGATTGATAGTAATCCATATCCGCAGAGAAAGTATTATTAGGAGATTTAGGAAAGATTAAACGATCACGTATTAAATCTCCATAAAACGTTTTTCTAGACATCGTACCTTTTTTTTTATTACCTGAGCATTCAATTCGAATACCAATAATAGGATATTTTTTATACGATAAATGATCTATATAAGATAGTGGTTTTCCACGCATTTTAGTTTTAAAATACATACTTTCTAGAGAAAGTCTACGTTTAATATTATCAATTTGCCATTGACGTATTTTAAAAAAAGCTCCGCGCATACTGCGGCGAGTATGAATTAAGTAAACAAAATAATCACAAAGTACCTTTGCATTTAAAATTGCAGGATAATATTTATTACCTAAATAAAATAAATTATATAAAAAGTAAACTTGTTGTTTCGTATAAGAAGAAATGACTGTCTCAATATGTTTAGATAAATAAGAAAATAATAAAGTGACATAACTACGTGTCAAATAGTTATACTGAAACTTACGAGGAATAGAACGCACAGAAACACGAGCGCGACGATTTCTATAAAAGCGACGATGTATGTTACGAATAATGTTGAAAAAGTAAATGGCATTGAGTTTACCAGAATTAATATTTAAAAAAGTAGCACTAGTAGTGGTAACTAAACGTTTAGTTAGAGATAAGCGAATATTAAATAATGCGCTGAACGAATTATAAAAAGAAAAAAAAGAAGATGTAACCACTGGAACAAAACGTGAAAATACAAAAGACACTAATGTTATAATTTTTTGAATTACAAAAAAAGTTAATACCTTTAACTTAGATAAAATCCAATTACAAAAAATAAAAGAAAGTTTTTTTAATAACTTACGGAAACGACGCTTGACAGGTCGTAGTTGACGAGAACTACGTTTTTTTGATTTACGAAGAGCCATCAATACATCAATACAAGAGTAAATAACATTATATAAATTAGAAATATTGCTTACATCAAAAGTAAAGGAATAATTATTATAAGTCAAAAACAATGGACGAGAACGTTTTACATATAAAAATTTAGAACGAAATAAAGTGCTTAAATTTTTAGAAGAACTATATAACACATTACGAACTGCCTGTACATTAGTTAAATAAAATAAACCAAGCGCTATAGAAATATTTTTAAAAAGATAAACATATTTGTCTAAAAAAGAATTATAATACAGTAACGAAAAAATACGAGCAAATGCAGTAGTGGAAGCATTATAAAAGCGAGTTATAGTAGTACGTCGTGTTCTTTTTCTTTTATATTGTAAACTAGGAAAACCAGCTAACAATAAACCATTATAAATACAAGAAGTTTTATAAGAGTGACGTAAATATTTTAAATCCCCTATCGATTTAAAACGAGACCCAGCAAGGGATTTAGAAGAACGAGACTTAAACGGAAGATATCCTTTACGACCAAATCGTTTAACACGAACACTACTAAAAAAATTCAAATAACGACGACGATATCTACGATAAGGTACTTGCTTATTAATAGAACGTACTAAATATGGTGTTAAATAAACATACAGTTTTAATAAATAATTAAAATACATACGTTGCTCAATAAAATAACGATACAATTTTGTTCTTTTTAAAGGTTTATAAAAATAAATATCAGTGTTTAACATCAAAGCAGAACCCCCTGCTAAACGATGAATATAAACATAATTAGTTGGCATGCGTAAACGATAAAATACACCAACAAAATAAGAACGAATACCTAAATCCTCATATAGTAAATGAGAATAGTTATAATCATCCGCCCAATTAGTATGCCAAGTATCTAGAACATTAAAAATTTGAAATCGAACTGTCTGTAAATTCATAATACGACTCATTTAGTTATTTAGATTTTTTTTTTACAGCTTTTTTTTTATAAACAGCTCGTTTACGAGTACTAACGAACTCTCCAAACTTATGACCTACCATATCAGAAGATATCTGTATGTTGTGATATTCTTTACCATTATAGACAGATATCTTTTTACCTACAAGCTGAGGTAAAATAGTTGAGCTACGATCACGCGTTTGAAGTTCGCGCAAATGTTCCCCAGAATTACACATTAAATATTGTTTTATTGTATCATTCACATAAACGCCTTTATACAAAGATCTAGACATAAAAATTTATATAAGAATACAAAACGCATCCGATTAAAAAAAATAAAAATAATTTCACCACAAAACACGCAACAAAAAGTAAAAAAAAAACACAACGTTAGGCTTGAATATTTAATAAATAACGAAGGTCGAAAGAACGTATTTTTAAGTTGTTTTTTTTGTATAATAAACGCTCTAAATTCCATAAAGCATTTAATTGAATTTGTCGCATATACAATTTATGTAAAATAGAAAAAAATTCTTCCATAATTTCATTAAGCTCATGACGTAATAAATTCACAAATTTGTAAAAATTATAAAATTTAATATTAACCAATCTGATAGAAAATAAATACCAAGATTTTAATAATACTAAAAACTGCATGGTTTCAACCCATTCTAAAACTTCAACTTGAAAAGTAGTACTTTCCATATTAGTATGAGCTTTTTTTACTAAAATACATAAAATCCAAAAAGCAACTAATAAAATTAAGGATTGGCCTTGAAATAAGATAGTAAAATTTAATAAATAAACAAATAAGACCAAAAATAAGAAAAACATTTACAAAAATAAGTAAATAAAATTTGCATGCTTAACGCATGCAAGCCAAACTAAAGAACATTAAAAATAACGTACAAAAGAATGACTAATAGACATGATAATAAAAAGAGAAACAATTGCAGCTAACGCGCAATTAGAATAAAATTAAGAAAACGATCATAATGGTGAATAGAGCAATAGCTTCGGTTAAAGCGAAACCTAAAATAGCATAGTTAAATAATACTCTAGCCATACTTGGATTTTTAGCAACAGCGTCTAATAAACCGTTGAAAATAAATCCAATACCAGTACCAACTCCAGAAAGTGCAATTGTTGCTAAACCAGCACCAATCATTTTAAATTCAGCTAACATTTAAGTGAAATTAAATAAGTAAAGCCCTCCCACACCACCACAAAAATAGGAGAAAAAAAATAAGTACTAAAGTCTAGTACTTAAATAAGAATTAAAAATAGAATCATATCCGTCAAATAAATCTTGAGCCACGATTAAAGAAATATCTTCGCCTTCTTCAGTAACAGTGATAGCCTCCTTACAAGAAATAATTTCAATTAACTCAGTAGTAATATGTTCTTGACGAGCCTTATTGTACTTGATAGTTAAAGATTCAATTAAATCTCCAGTACTACGAACAGTATTATCCATACCATTAAAACGACCGGCTAAGAAACTATATCTATTATCTTGTAAAGCATCAGCTAAAATTAAAGAATGAGAAAAAGTGAATAAATCATTAAAAAAAGAATCAAAAACAAATTTATTTTTAATAGATTGGAAAAATAAACTAGTTTTTTCAGTTTGATTTGCTTTATCCATAATTAAATTTAAAAAATCAGTTGGAGAACCAATAATATAGGATAATGCTTTCTGCATATTTATAGAAAAATATCTGTTAAAAGTTAAGTATAAACGGTCGTACTTGATTTTAGAAATGCGATCAAAAATAAAAGAAGAAACATCTATAGAGAATAAAATATCTTTTAAATTTAAAATAAAACCAGCAAAATATTTTTTAAAAAAACGTTTGAACATGTTTCTAGCTTTTTTACCAATAGTATATAATAAAACAGATTTATCTCTGTCTTCTAAAAATAATACTAAATCATTCGCTGCAATTAGAACATTAGTATTATGCGGACCACAAGACCCACGATCATCAGTGATAGGAACAACTAACGCAGTTTTAAACTCTTGAGCATAATGTTGTTTATTAAAAAAGGGGGAAACACTAGATAAAGCTAAGAAACGACATTTAATTTCTTTACGTAAAATACCTAATTCACCACCAGCAACGAAACGAATCGCACTTGCAATATCTTGAAATTTTTTTAAAGCTTCTAATTGTTTTTTAAGTCTTTTATATTTAGCAACCATTTGAAAAAAAAATATATAAAATAAAAAACCAAGAAAATTGAAACAGACTAAAAAGACCTGTTAACAAAACAAAAAATACAACTAACGACCTTTCCTTTTCCTTTTATTTTTAAAGAAGTTATAAATACGTACAATAAAAGAACCTAATTTGCAGAGAAGCAGCAAAACATATGAAAACAGCTCAAATAACAAATTTACGATATGACAATAACAAAAAAGTGATAAAAATACCGTTTTTTCGAGAAAACTAAGTAGAAACAATAATAAAAAGTTTAACATGAAGAGAGATTAAAATTTTGAAGAACGAAATAAAACCCCATTAGAATGTAACAAACGTGCTACACCTACAGAGTAAGCTCTTAAAAATAAATTAAAATAAAAAAAAGAAATTAAAATATTATCATCATTAGCATACACAGGATATGTAACATTATCCGTGCTGCTATTACTATCAATCAACGAAATTGCTGGTAAAGTTTGTGTACCCATTTCGCTTAAAGGAGGCAAATACAAAGAAGGATTTGAATAGATAAATAAATCGGGAAACGACAAGAAGTTATTATAAAATTTAAAAAGTAAAACAAACTTAAAATACTTAATCATATGTTTAAAATGAAAATCAAAGCTAACACCACGAATACGTTTAAAATGAGAATAAAAAATAACTCGAATTACTAAATCAATTAAATCTAAATAACTTAATAATGTATGCTTAGCTTGGCTTCTTGCTTGTGCAAGATTGCGAGGTCCCATTACACCGATACGAGGTACAAACTGACGACGACGCATTCGATAACGTAATAAATTACGACGATAACCCATTACACGTTTATGGTTCTTAGAACGATATACGTTAAAGTTAGGTATTTGTACAAAGAATAGATCATAGAGTAGATCAATTGCTAACTCTCTAAAATTACCAATTTGACCAGCTACCCATTTTTCGTCAAAAAAACGTTGTTTTCCATGAAAATGAACCATATGAATAAACAAATGTCGTACATTTTCAGGATGCTCATGCAGAGAACTAACATAAAATAATAAAGCAGATTTTAATGAACCAGTACTTGTCATAAAACGAGCAGTTAAAGTTAAAGAATTAAGAACATAATTAAAATCTAAAACAGATATTTGATGACGATGTCCTGCAAGAACTTGGTTGTTTTTTGGATTATCATATATATGCAAATGTCCAACATGAACTCCTAAACACAATAAATTTTGATTTAACAAAGAACTTGAATGAAAAGACACATTGTTACTTTGCATATGTTAATAAATACTTGCATTGTATAAATATCTGTTACGAAATAACGCACTTTGTTGCTTACGTAAAAAAAAACCTGATTTTTGATTAGTCAGTAAAATAGCACCAATCATAGAGATCAATAAAATCATACCACAAAAAGTAAAAATCATTTGATATTCACCAAAAACCATCAATCCAATAACGCGCAACATATCAGTTAATGATAAATAATGTTCAAAAGAAAAATCATATAATAAAATAGACTGTTGATTAACAAAAACAACAAAAGAAAAGACTAAAGTAGATAAGAGTACAAATAAATGAAAAAAAGAGCTATAGTCTGTTTCATATTCTAAACTTTTAAGATCTAAAATCATAACGGAAAATAAAAACAACACTGCAACAGCTCCAATATAAACTAAAAAATATAAAAGTCCTAATAAAACTGCACCAATGTAAACAAACAACAAAGAACAACCCATATAAATTAAGATTAAATATAAAATGGAATAAATTCTATTGTGTGAAATAATAATCAGAATAGAACAAATCATCACTAAAATAGAAAGAACATTAGTAACTAAAAAATAAGTCATATTTAAAACAAATTAAAAATATAAATACTTATACGTTCCAAACGTAGTAATAAGAACTACTCCAATTGATAACGTAAACAGAAATAAATAAAAAGATCCAGATATAATCAACGAAATGCCAGTAAATTAAAGCTAATCTATAACCTTGCATTCTAATATTATTAGGATGGCAGAAATACATACGATTAGCTTGTACCATTAAAAATGCCAATCCAATAATGACATGTAATCCATGAAATCCAGTTAAAAAATAAAAACAAGATCCATAAACACTATCAGAAATAGTAAACAGTAAATTAGAATATTCCATAAACTGAATACCTAAAAAAATATAACCAGTTATAATAGCTAAATCAGTACAAACAGTTCTGTAAACCCAATCACCCATATAAGTAAAATAAACAGCCCAATTAGCTAAATAACCAGATAAGATTAAAGTAACAGTACCATAAATAGGTTTCATGTTTTTAAATAATGGTTCTAATCCATAAGGTAAAGCAGTACCACCAGTTAAAACTGAAGGATCAAATAAACGATCGAAATATCCCCAGAAAAAACCAAAGAAACAAAAAATTTCACTGACTAAAAATAACATAAAACCATACGAGATACTTTGTCTAACTTTTCTATTATATCTACCTAAAATGGTAGAATCAATCACCATATCAGAAAACCAGCAATATGCAAAATAAATGATACCAAATAAACCAATACAAGCTAATGGTATAGCAAAAGCAAATTTTTTAAAAGATAATAAGAAATAAAAAGCAAAAACAGCGATAGAAACACATAGATATAAAGGCCAACGAGTGTATGGAATATCGAAGAAATAATGTTTTGGCTTGATATTACAAAAATTATCACCAATATGAGTATATTCATTTAAATAATGATAAAAATACCGTTTCTTAGAAAAATATAATTTTTTTAAAGGAGAATTTTTTAACATTTGTTTATTTAAAACCAATAACGACGATCCGAATAACGACGACGTCTATAACAACCACCATGTGAAATGACAGGTCGATAACGCATGGTAGAACCTGAAAATAAAAGATCTAAAACTGAACTCATTCTATTTCTAAAAACACTTAAGACACCTTTATAATTATTGCTAAAACTTTTGAATTTACGATTTAAAGATTTACTTTTAAAGAAACGTCCAAATCTCTTTCTTTTTTTTTGTAAAAAAAGCTTACGATTAAAAGAACGTTTCTTTGCATCTAAAGAAACGCTAGAAGGTTGTCTAATAACTTTCTTTAATGCAGGGGCACGATACACCCTTGATTTAGTATGCACACGAACACCAGAAGTATACGTTCTAGCGGAAGCACTTCCTGTAAAATAAATAGAAGAATATAACGAAGACACTGCCGAGGTAGACCTTCTACTAGAGGTACGTTTATAATTACGTTGCAAATCCAATAAAACACGTAATCTTAGCTTTTTAAAAAAAAAACGACGAGCAACAGGTAAATACTTAAACAATTGAAAATCAAAAACATCACCCTCTCGTGCTGCTTGAATCAACTCCGCAATAGAAAGTTTACCTTCTTTACGCTGAAACTTAGTAAGGAAAACAGAAGAAACAGTAGTAGTATACAACCAAATAGAAACTGTAGGTATATGATAAATAAAAGAATTAGATAGCGAACTAGACGTAGAAACAACGTCTGTTACGTCAACATCTATAGAAGGTTTTATAAAGTTAAAATGTTTATACGAAGATCCTAATTTTTTTTTATACCTGCGGCCAGATCCACTAAAAGTGCTATAGTTTCTAGAGATATTAGAATATAAAAAAGCTACTTTAGCACGTGCATATCTATTAATAGGAGTAGTAGGGACATTTAAAGCTAATAATCGAGAAAAAACGGAATTAACAAATCCGATAGAGCTTTTTTTAGAACCACAAGATTTAGTACATAAAGAAAAAGTAGATCCCTGAAGTTGATGCACATGCTGTGCAAAACGTCCTAATTTTCGGAAAACACGTAAAGATTTTCGAAATACAAAAAAAGCAGGACGCCAATGAAAACGTCCACTATATTTCAATTGATTTCTAAAAAAACTAATAACTAATCTAAATGCCCGACGATAACCAGTCAAGTTTAAATAAACAGCACGAACCCTACCTGATTTATAATAAGTAGAGATAGTTCTATGGAAAGTACTAGCTATCATATAAGACGCATGCTTTCTATACTTTAACCGTTTACGTAACTTAAAACTACCACTTGTATTACCGTACAACATTTTATCTCCTTTATGTAAAGCGCTAAAAAAATTACGAGCAGAAGAATTATTAGCATAAAAATGAAAAGTTCGCTCGAAAATAGATTGTAAATCTGAAAAAATAAAAGAATAGTACTTTGAACGCAACAAAGAACGAAAATTACTCATAAAGTTAAAAAAAGACTGAGAATTAAAAGATGGAACAGAATGAACTACAGTAGAAGCTAAATACGAAGAAAAAATAAACCCAATATGTAGAGAAGCACTAGAACAAGACTTAAGTGATAAAAAAGATTCGACTAAACTAGAATAATAACTGGACAACATAGTATAAAAACGTAAAAATACAGATTTAGAAACAAAAGAATTAGTAGCAAAATGCGAAAAAATTAAATATTTCATGGAAGAAATAGTAGAAGCGCTAACAGTGTTTTTCATACCAAATTGAAAAATAAATAAACGTAATAATTTTTTAAAAAATAAACCATACATAGGAAAAACAGTACCGTTAAAAGCATTAAAATAGGTATTATAACTAACAGTAGAATAAAATAAACTATTAAACTGTTTATAAAATTGAGATCTAAATACTTGAAAGATACTAGCTAGAATAAAAGAAAACCGTTTACGAAAACGTTTTTTGTATTTACGAGAACGTAACTTTTTTTTTGAAACACGAGCAGTAGAACGTACTAAAATAGGGGAAGTTGTATTAGAAAAAGCTAACGAACTAAAAGGTAAACGCTGTTTAATGGAAAAATGACGATGAGATTCTCTAAAACGCTTTATGAATTTATTAAAAAAACGTTTACTAGAAACGAGCATAACTACTTTTCTAAATAACTTAGAGCGCTTACGCTTAAACTTAAATTTAGAAAAACGCTTAAGTTTTAAAGAACGTAATAAACGAACAAATTTATAAATATTCATATTTTTGAATAAGAAACGATCTAAATTACGAGATCGACGCAACGACTTGAAAACATAACCAGAATTACTCATGTTTGTTAAAAAAGAAAATAAAGAATTACGTAGATTAATACAAGAAGAAAAAAAAAAAGAGCGACGCCTCGTGTAACGAGCTACACGTGTAGCTAAACCGGTATTCATAACAAGAATAGCCGGCTTAAAGTTTTCAAAAACAATAGAGTTTAAACAAAAGGAGTTAAAATTATTTTGTAAATGACTATATGCAAACATTATTTTTTAGAAACTGGTTGGAAACTAAAACGCTTACGAGTTTTAGCATTAGAACGTGTTCGTTGCCCACGGCAAGGATATTTAAATACATGACGTACTCCTCTATAAGAACCCATACGAATAGAAGTTTCTATTTGCTTAATCATGTAATCGCGTAAGTTATAATCCAACTTTGAAACATTTTTTACAAAGAAACTTCGTAAACGATTTCCAATATAACCACTGCGCACAAAAGTAGATTTAACTTCTGGAGAATAACCACTGTATTTAATTAACAATTTACTAATATTCATTCCAATACCATAACGTTGGAAGAAAAATTGAAATAAATTTAATCGATCTAACCTACGAATTTTTTTACGAAAAGGAATTGTAGACTCAACAAAAGGAAAAAACATAAAAACGATTAACTTTGCAGAGAAGGAAGGACTCGAACCCTCGTCGTCGGTTTTGGAGACCACTATTCTACCATTAAACTACTCCTCCACATTACACACTTGAAGGTTTTTGTGGGAAACAAGACTTGAACTTGCAATCTTTGGTACCCAAAACCAACGCTTTACCACTTAAGCTATTCCCACAAAAATTAACAAGAAAAATAATTAAATATTCATACAATTAAAAAATAGGAGAGTTACTACGTAACGCAGAAACAGAAGATAAAGTAGTAGAGTACTTTACATAAGATGTTGAAATGACTGAAGAATGTACTAAATCAGTAGTAGTAACACTATAAAAAGTGTTAAGTTGTTTACTAAAAGAAGATTCGGATAATGTAGAAAAAGAGCTATCTTCTAAATTAACAACAACAAAATCTAATAAATAAGAATAAAAAATATCAGCTGATAAAGAATGATTATTTTTATAAAAAGGATGTACCTGGCCAAGTCTAACAAATAAATTTAATAAAATATCACTGTTAGATAAAGACAACCCAATCTTTGTAGTACATTTACGAGTTAATTGTAAATATCCTAATAAGTTAATAAAAAAACCACGGAATTCAAACGTAGATGTAGACGGAATATACCAAGAATTTAACAAGCCGCTAGATAATTTATTTTTAGCTGGCTGTGCATTAGTTCCTTGATAAACAGTAAAACTATCAGCAGAAAAAAAAGTATCCGGAGAAACAAAAGAGCTATCAATCGCATAATATAACTTAGAATTTGAATCAATGCTAGAATTAGTAGAAATTCCGACTTCTGCCGCATGAATGTCACTAACAGTTGATAAAATCATAGAAGTTGTCCATTTATTAAAGCACGAAAGAGTAGAAGATGCCGGATAAACAGAAGTACCAGTTAACGCAGACACTTTTTTTGAAGAATGAACTACGGTGCTAAAGACATTTTTACCTCTATACAACGAAACTGCAGAAGCAGAGGTTAAACCAAAATGTGTATGATCAGACTTTAAATATCCACCAACACCACTATATAAAAAAGAAGCAGCATTTTTCTTCAATCGAGTCTGTAAAATAGGCAGCTGATCCGCTAAATTAACATTATGAATAACTATTAAATCAGAAGAATCAATATAGGAAAGAGATTCTTGTGCTAAATAAAAAGATCTAAAGTCACTAGAAACACTAGTGCAAAAACTATCAGTAACGAACGACACATTATTAAAAAATTTATTAAAAAAACTTGCTAAGTAAACTGTAAATAAATCTAAAGAGCCACCTAAATGAATAGTAGAAGAGAAAACACTAGATGTGTTGAAAGAATTCAAATAATAAGAAACAAACGCAGAATAAAAAGAAGACCACCCAACTGGCATAAACTCACCAGAAATAATATTTCTTAGTAAGGGAAGACTTAATCTATTATGTTTCAAACCTTCATAACCATATCTAGTAGTATCACTAATCCAATCATCATTAATTAAATCATTTCGTTTAGGCAAAATACGAACAAGTTCAGCACCTTTTAAATCAACTCTAATATTACTACATAAAGAATCACTTACATCCACAGTTTCAATACTAGTCAATTCCCAAGATCTATATAAAAAAGCCTGAGGTTTACTAGTTAATGCTCCAACCGGACATAAGTCAATTACATTACCAGATATATTGGAATTCAACATAGATACAGAAATATAAGTAGAAATCTCAGTATCTTTACCTCTACCCATCGTACCTAATGAAGGGACAGATGCGACTTCTTCAAAAAAACGAACACAACGAGTACAATGAATACAACGAGTCATTACAGTTTTAACAATAGGACCAAAATATTTATCTTCAACAGAACGCTTAACTTCAACGAAACGTCCTTTATCAGAACCATACGCAACAGATTGGTCTTGAAGATCACATTCACCACCTTGATCACATATAGGACAATCTAAAGGATGATTTATTAATAAAAATTCTAACACATTTTCTCGAGCTTTTTTTGATAATGCGCTATTAGTAAAAATGGACATACCTTTTACCAAAGAAGTTGCACAAGCTACTACAGGTTTTAACGAAGAAGTTACTTCAACCATACACATACGGCAGTTACCTGCAATAGATAAACGCTCATGATAACAGAATCGAGGTATTTTAATACCTAACGAATCACATAATTGAAAAATTGTAAAAGACCAATCTTGAATAGGAATTTTTTTACCATTAATATTTACAAAATCAGGAGTAGACATTTTGTTATAAACTTTTAAAGCATTTGAATACGTTTGTATAAACCATAACGTTTTAAATAATAAAATCCACGGGTTTTTTTAGTACGACGGAAACGTATTTTAAAAGGACGTTTACCTCGACGCACATTCATGCGCATAATAGAACGTTTTTTACCACGACCAAAAATTAAATGAGAAATACGAAGGTCCTTAAACACAGGGCCATATTCAAAATAACTATTAAGAACACCAATTGCTAACACTTGATGTTCTTCCATGTTAGGTAACTGAGTTCTAAAATGATTAATTATTTTGTATAATAAACGTAATGCCAATGTTAAACGCACAGAAGGTTTATTAAAGCTACCTTTACGTATAACACGACGACCCCTGTATAAAGTACGAATAGTAACAATGCTCATTAAATTTAATAAAGCAGTACGTAAAAAACGAACAGGAGAAGAAAATGTTAATTTTTTCAAAAAAATCAACATTTTTAAAAAAGTTGCCATCGCCGCACGTCGGTTACCATTCTTTATAAGAAGATTAGTAAAACGATGGCTATAATAATCTAACAAATAATAACGAATTGTAGACAAACCACTCTTGTTAACAACATCTTTAAGTTGAGAATCATAAAAATATTTGTATTTCATTTAAATTAATAAAATAAAGAAACATATTTATCAATATGCATATAAATAAAAGAAAAGAAAAATAAGAAGAATAAACTAGCTGGTAATAAAACTTTCCAACCTAATTTCATTAACTGATCATATCTATAACGTGGAAAAGTAGCACGCACCCAAATAAATAAAAAAATATGAAAACAGATTTTTAAACTTAACCAAACATAACCAGGAATAAAAGAGAACCCAAATAAAGGCAACCATCCACCAAAAAATAATATACTAGAAACAGTACTAGTAGCAATTAAATTAGCATACTCAGAAATGAAAAATAAAGCGAAAGGAATACCAGAATATTCAACATTATACCCAGCAACTAATTCAGCTTCAGCCTCAGGAAGATCAAAAGGAGCTCTATTAGTTTCTGCTAAACCGCAAATAACAAAGATAACCCATAATGGAAGTAAAGGAATTACATACCAACAATTAGTTTGTAAATTTACGATCTCTTTAAAGTCCATACTTTGAGATAACATAACAATAACAATAAAAACAAAACTAACGCAAACTTCATAAGAAATCATTTGAGCAGTAGAACGCAACCCACCTAAAAACGCATATTTGGAGTTACTAGACCAACCAGCAAATATAATACCATATGCTCCAAATGATAAAATAATTAATAAATACAATACACCATTTAAGCTATAAACAGGATAATCAATAGCATCTAATGGAATAGTACCCCACACTTTTAAACTGCAGAAAAAAGTAAAAACTGGAGCCAATAAAAAGATATAAGCATCCGCATCACGCGGAATAACATTTTCTTTTAGCATAGCTTTCAATGCATCTGCAAAAGGTTGTAGAAAACCAAAAAGACCTACTACGTTAGGTCCTTTACGACGTTGCATACTAGCCATTAATTTACGTTCTAGTACTGTACAAATAGCAACACTAAGTAATATGAAAGCTAAAAAAATAACAAAATATAAAATAGAAAAAATAAAATTACCTAAAACAAAGTCAAAAATAGCACTTAACATCTAACGACGAATTAAAAAAAAAGTAACGTAACGCATTCAATAACACCCTGAATAAATTACGTATAAAAAAAAAGATAGTACTCAAACGAGGGGAATGTAGGATTTGAACCTACGGATAGTTGTTTTCAAGACAAGCCCAATAAACCGTACTATGGGAATTCCCCTCAGCCTTCGAATGAAGCGCTCGTACTTTTAATTATATAAAAAAAATTAATAATTAGTTAACAGATCCAATTAAATCTAAAGCACGTTTAGCAAAATTGTCATTGTAAACTACTAAGAAATCACCAACCCACATGTTAATTTCTTCTTCAATAGAATCCATACCCATATTTAAACAGATAACTTCTAAACGAGTTTTATCTTTTAAGAACATTAATAGTTCTGGACGTAAATAAGTATAACTTAATTCTACATCAAATAATAAATTAAAGAAATAAGAAATTACATTTGGAGATAACTCATCAGTAAATCCTTTCGCAATAGCATGTAAACAAACAATTTGTTGGTAAATAGAATCACTAACATAAACTTCTTGTTTAAAAAAAGCAACAATTTGTTTACCTTTTCTTAAGAATCTAGCAATAGAAGGATCTAAATCACCACCGATTCTTTCAACAGATTGGAAAGCTCTATATAAACTATATTCAATTTTAGTTTTTTTAGAAACAAATTTTAAAATTTCTGGTTGCGCATCGGAACCAACACGACTAACAGAAAGATTTAAATCAACAGCTGGTCTAATACCTTGGTTAGCTAATTTCATAGATAAGAAGATTTGACCATCAGTAATAGAAATTACATTAGTTGGAATATAAGCAGAAATATCACCCGCTCTAGTTTCAACAACTGGTAAAGAAGTTAAAGAACCACCACCTAAACGTCTATGCATTTGCGCAGCACGTTCTAATAATCTAGAGTGTAGGTAGAAAATATCACCTGGATAAGCTTCACGTCCTGGAGGTCTTCTTAATAATAGAGAAACTTGTCTATACGCTTGTGCATGTACACTTAAATCATCATATACAACTAAAGCTCGGAAACCGCGATCTCTAAACCATTCTCCCATTGCACATCCAGCATATGGTGCTAAGTATTGTAAAGCAGCTAAATCATCAGCACTAGTAAACACTAAAGCAGTATAAGTCATTGCACCAGCAACTTGTAATAAACGTTTAATACGAGACATTTCAGATCTACGACCACCAACAACAACATAAATACATGGTAAGAATAAACCTTGTCTTTGAGTAACTAAAGAACGTTCTACCGCTCTCCAGAAGTTAGCATTTTCGCCTTTTGATTCATAATAACGGTAATACATAAAGTAGTTTTACCACTACCTAAATCACCAATTACTAATTCTCGTTGACCAGCTCCGATTGGTAACATAGCATCAACAGAGTTTAATCCAGTATGTAAATGACGTCTAACAGGCTCTCTTTGCATAATACCTGGAGCATCAACTTCAACTTTAACTGGGTTAATATTTAATAATTCTTGTCTAGTATATTCATTTTCTTCGAAATCTTTTTTATTTAAACATCTTCCAAGTGGACTTAAAACTCTACCAATAATACCAAAACCAGATTTGGTTTCAACAGATTTATGAGTTCTATAAATTTTACCACCTGCATATAAAGATAATTCAGAACCGCTAATTAATGCAATTTTTACGGTATATAACTCAATATTTAATACCATACCTTGAGTTTCAGAATAAGCATGATTAAAATGTACGACTTCACCAATAAAAGCACGATCTAAACCCTCAGCTATAACAATACCGTCACCAAGAGACTTAATGATACCCACCTTAACGTTATCTTGAAATAAATGGTTAATGGAGTCCATCAATAACACCTACCTCGAAGATAACGGGTGAGTATCATTAAACACTTGACAATAAACTAAGTCTAGAAATGACCCTTACAGGATTCGAACCTGCGTTGTCGCGTGAAAGAGCGACGTCCTAAAACCACTAGACGAAAGGGCCAGACTTAATTATAAACAAAAAGTATAAAAATTAATTCACTTGATCTTGAGGTAACCAATCCCACGGAGATAACGTATCAAAATGACGATATTGTTGAACTAAAGAAACAGGTTGATACACAATAGAAGTAGCACGCTCATTATAATACAATTCTAAAAAACCAGATAATGGGAAATCTTTACGTAAAGGATGTCCATAGAACCCATAATCAGTTAAAATTCTACGTAAATCGGGATGACCATCAAAATGAACACCATACATATCCCATATTTCACGCTCATACCAAGAAGCAGCTGGAAACAAAGGAACCATGGAGTCTATCTTAAATAAATCTGTAGTAGAACTGGACACAAAAACACGAATACTATATAATAAAGATAAAAAGTTATAATACACATAAAAACGCTCATCCTTATGTGGATAATCAACACCAACAACATCAACCAATAATTTACATTGAGAATTCATATCTAAATATAAAAACAAAGCTACTCTTCGTAAAAAAGTACGATGAGTTGTAATATAAAAATGATTACCATTATTATTATAAGCAGCAGCTGGGGTTGTAAAATGTTTATCACGTTGCAACATATAAAATATATAATTTTGTAAAGAACTTAACATATATGTCTTATAATTAAACATATATAGATAGACGTAGCGGAAGTGGGACTCGCACCACACACCTTCAGGTCATGAGCCTGGTGATCTGACTTTAATCTATTCCGCCTGAAATAGATAAATGTACGTATGAACCCAATTCGGAATGTTATGGGTATACGCACATGAGTTTATAATAGAATATGCATACACATATAATAGAAAAATAAAAAAAACATGATCAAAAAAAAAATAAAATGTAAATTGTTCCAGCCACACGTTCCCGTACAGCTACCTTGTTACGACTTAACTTCAATCATTGATAATACATTGGCATACAGAGCCGCATCATTATGAAAGTTTTTTTGTAAACAAACTTACAAAGAACTAAATAAAACAAAGGGGTGTACACCTACTAGCACTACTAACTTTTGAAGCTTGACGGGCGGTTTGTACAAGAGTAGAAAACAATTCACGTAGCGTACTGATCTACGATTACTAGTGATTCCGGCTTCAAGTCCTCGAATTTCAGAGAACTATCCGAACAACGACAACGTTTATGTTTTATGAATACTTGCGTATTCATATCATTTTGTAATTGCCACTGTAGCACATGTGTAGCCCAGTCCATAAGGGTCATAATGACTTGACGTGATCCCCACCTTCCTTCAACATTACGTTGACTGTTTTCTTAGAGAGCACATTTTAACGTGAATACTAAGAATAGGGGTTGCGCCCGTTAGTCGGAGTTAACCTAACGTTTCACAACACGGGCTTACGACAGCCATGCAACACCTGTTTATGGAGAAAATATTTCACATATTTATACATATGAATTGATAAATACATAAAACATATTACTTGTCCAAATTAAATTATAAAAAATATAATGATAGACCATTAGATGGTAAATATAACGCATTACTGAATTATATTTGATACTATCATCTCCAAAATGACAAGAACTGGTAAGGTTTCTCGCGGTGTATCGAATTAAACCACATGCTCCACCACTTGCAACTACTCTCCGTCAGGTTGTTTAAGTTTTAAGCTTGCGCTCGTAGTCCCCAGGCGGAGTGTTTACGCGTTAACTAAGTCCCAATATGTATAGGACTAACACTCATAGTTGATAGCATGGACTACCAGGGTACCTAATCCTGTTTGATACCCATGCCTTAGTGCCTCAGCGTCGATTTTAGCAAGAATAATGCATTAACCTGCGAGCGTTCCCTCAAATTTCAGCAGTTTTCAATCATACTTTTTGAAGTTCCATACAGACTCTACTAAAATCCAAGTATACCCGTTCGTTTTCTAGACAACAACTGTTGCCCTTTTTCAAAAACTTAGTATACAACCTACGCACCCTTAACGCCCAGTCATGAGGAGTAACACTAGCACCACCCGTATTACCGCGGCGGCTGGCACGAGAATTAGCCGGTGCTAAGGGGAAAGTTTATCTTCTTAGTCATTATTACCGAAGATACCCTTGACTTTACAGCGTTTAAGCCTTCTTCGTCAATGTAAGCGTCACTGGGTCGAGCAGCTGCTCATTGCCCAAAATTCTCCACTGCTGTTTCCAAACGGAAAAAGGGCCTTGTCTCAGTCCCCTTGTGGTCGGACAACCTCTCAGTCCAACTAAGCATGACTGGCTTGGTAAGCCATTACCTCACCAACTACCTAATACTCTATATGACAATCCAATAGCGGCAACAATTGTTCTTAAAAAAAACACAATGTATCTTTCATAAAACAATAAATAACCTTTAGGACTTCGCAAACGTCGTTGCGGATTCCTGCTAATGGGGATGCTTCACATATACTATTCACCTGTCTGCCATACCACAAAATTCAAATAACTGTGGCATTAGACTAACATGTGTTAAGATGCGCCTACGAAAGCATTCACTCCGAGATACAACAAATCCCATGAATTAAAATACATGATAATTAAATACCTATGCAATAAAAAAAACAACCCACAAAAGATAAAGGTTGATAAAGGACTTGAACCTTTAACATTATGATTAACAGTCATACGCTCTACCGATTGAGCTAATCAACCCACACGGAGAGCGTATAAAAATAAAAAAACACACGTAATTAAAGATAAATTTAATTGAAGTATTCTCGAACTTTTAGTATCAATTAGCTAAATAGATGTCTCTACTTACACACTTGACCTATTAAAGTGATAGTCTTTCACCGTTCTCAAATAGAAAACTAAAAATGTGAGCTTCTCGCTTAGTGCAAAGCAGCGATTATCTCGACACGTGTAGCTACCCGACTATGCTACAGGAAATAACAATCGGTACACAATTGACGTGCTTATTCCATTCCTTTCGTACTAGATGTAAGTCATTTTTATTTTCTTCTCTAATAGTAGATAGGGACGAACTGTTTCACAACGTTCTGAACCCAGCTCACGTACCACTTTCATTAGCGAACAGCTAAACCCTTGGAGCCGCTTTCAGTTCCAGGATGTGATGAGCCGACATCGAGGTGCCAAACACTGCCGTAAATATGGACTTGAGGGCAGTATAAGCTGTTATCCCCAGCGTACCTTTTATCCGTTAATCGATGACCCTCTCACGCAGGATCACCGGGTCACTATAACCAACTTTCGTCATTGCTCGATTTGTAAATCTAATGCAATAAAGCAAGCTTGTACTATTACACGTTCATACTATGTTCTAAATAGTGGAAGCTTACCTTTGTATACTCCCGTTACGATTTAGGAAGCCACCGCCCCAGTAAAACTGACCATCATACGCCATGTTAAAGTGTTTTCACTTAATATCTCTTTATGAACAATAAAAACATTATTTCAAGATCGTCTTTCCTAGACTCATGTTTATCCTACATAAACCATTCGATAAAGATTACATATGATTACAGTAAAGGTGCATGGGGTCTTTCCGTCTAGCTATTAGCACCCTGCATTTTCACAGGACATTCAACTTCACTGAAATGATGCTGGAGACAGTAAGGAAGTAGTTACTCCATTCATGCACGTCTGCAATTAACAGACAAGGAATTTCGCTACCTTTGGACCCTTAGAGTTAGGGCCGCCGTTTAATGGGTATTATAAAAGATTGCTCCTTTAAACAAAGAGCATCTCTATTTATCACTCCATCACCGGGCAGGAGTCAGACCTAATACTTCATCTTTACGATTTAGCAAAGTCCTGTGTTTTTGTTAAACAGTCCCCTCCTTCTGCTTTCCGCCTTTTTCTAATAATCACTACTAGAAAACACTCTTTCTCCCGAAGTTACAGAGTTAATTTGCCGAGTTCCTTCAACATCATTCTTTCATCCACCTTAGTATACTCTACCAGTCCACCAGTGTCAGATTAGGTACGATCTTCTTACATATTGATAAATCTTTGATGATTAGATTTTCCCGATTTCACACACAGTAAAAGAGCTATCCACTTACTCTTCAACCCTATATAAAATTACCCTAATCATTAGAAATGTACATTATTTACCATCGGTTGTAGCGTTGGCATAAACCTTAGGATCGCCTTACTCTGATAGGATCATCCTATACCAGAAACCCTTAGACTTTCGGTGGCAATGTTTCTCACATTGCTTAGTGTTACTCATATCAACAGCCTTAATTCTGATATTTTAAACGCCAATCTTATCGATTCGTCGAATACAAACCTACAGAACATTCTGCTACCAATTTTTTAATTTTGTAGTTTCGGTATGCATACTTGAGTCTCTTTACATCTACAGATAACTTCCCTTAATTAGCAAGTGAGCTTTTACGCTTTCTTTAAATGATGGCTGCTTCCAAGCCTACATCCCGACTAATACTCAGAGAGTCGATCCTCCTTCACTAAGTGATGCATTTAAAGACCTTAACTTACAATCTGGGCTGTTTCCCTCTTGACTATAGACCTTATCACCTATAGTCCGTTTGCGATCTTCGTTATAAAAGTAATTCGAAGTTTCAATGACTTTGGCAAAGCTTTGGGCCCCCCTCAATCATTGAGAGCTCTATCTACTTCTTCCGATAAATCACACGCTGCGTAAACAGCTTTCGCAGAAAACCAGCTATACCGCTTTTGGTTGCGCTTTCGGCCCTAACCGCAATTCATCTCAGCATTTTGCAACATACACGAGTTCGATCCTCCCACACCTCTCAATGTGTTCAATCTGATCACGGTTAGATCAAGCGGCTTCGGGTTATATACCTCAAACTATCTTTACGTTTTCACTTCGCATCCACATACCTGCTTATGCTTGCTTAAGATATATACTAGTTGACCCATTATACAAAAGGTATACTGTCACACCTCCTTATTCAGAAAATGCTTCAGATGCTTATAAGTATGAAATTTCAGAATCTTTTCACCCCCATTCCCTGGGTACTTTTCACCTTTCCATCACTGTACTTGTTCTCTTTCGGTCATATATACTCTTTAGGCTCAGAAAGTGATCTTCCTTTCTTCTATCAAGTCACACCGTAACTCGATATACTTATCCGTGTCGCTTCGTTGTCTAATATACGGGACTCTAACCCTCTTTGGTAGTGGTCATATACCTCTTTCTAAAGACTACTTCCGCTTTCACACTTAGCCTTCTCCTTTTTCGCTCACCACTACTAAAGGAATCTCGGTTGATTTCTCTTCTTTAGGTACTTAGATGTTTCAATTCCCTAAATCTCGATGATCATATGTTCTATTCATTTATTATTCCTAAATAAATAGACTTATATACAGCTCCTATTACGAACAAGATCTGCATTCTAACTGTATATTTTCGACTGAAACGTCATCTTCTCTATATATGCCTAGGCATCCATCTCATACTCTTTTATACTTCAATTCTATCTTTTAGATATCTCTATCTTTTCATTACGTGTGTATCCCTCCGTCAGTTATCAAAAATCGTCATAAAAATTTATCTTCATATTTTTTTACAAAAAGTACAAATTCATTACACAGTCATATACTCAGAATGTTAAAAAACAGCTGAAATGTAAAAAATTAGTAACAATTGTGAATTTCCAGAATGTTGAAACAGAGTCAAACATACTAAAAAACACACATACGAACATAAGCACATAAAGTAATATAAATTAAATATATAAATAAAAGTAAATTACTAAAGTAGTTGAGAATCATTTAGCTGGTAAGGTTAAAATTGATGTTACACATCCTTAATTATCGAGAATCGATTAAGAGATTCTCTCATTCTTGTTTTCTTCCAGCTGTCAGAAAAGTAAAAAAAAGAAGACCTTAATGTGAAACATTAAGTGTTAGCTGGTAATTAAAACTACTCGTTACAATTATTATATGTCCTAAATTCAGAAAGAATTTAGTTATCTGGGGGCATTAAAATTTTTATAAAATTTTAATACATAGTAGAAATATATTATGAAATAATATATTTCTTGATGAAATAGATAAAATAGATAATGAACATACTTAATGTATGTTTATTAGATATTTTAGATAAACTATACTAAGAGGAGTTTTTCTTCTTTTTGTTAATTCTTTGTGTTACTTTCTTATCCACTTTTTCTTCTTTTTGCAAAACCTCAAAAATTCTGAACATTTGAGTGGAAATCCGCGCACCCGCTCCCGCAGTGCCGAAGGCTGCGCCTTCCGATTTTCCCTGGTAATTTGACATTATAACTTTCTACGTACAAAATAATGCCAAATTACCAAATGTCGGCTCCGCTGAATTACCTGAGTTCTCTGGATTCACACAAAAATATGTTTTACATCAGTCGATTAACAAACTAAATGACAACTAACAACTCAATTCCTTTTGAGAAACATACTTCCAGTTACAAACCTATACGCCCTCCTTCGATATAGGGTCCAAAGTTCACAATAATCCGGTTATTATTATTATCTTTATAATAGCCACATACTCGGTTTTTATAAAAACCGAGTATGTGGCCTCCGACATTACAATCTATCAACGCTCACGAAATCATCTAATTCATATGTTCTATTTTTATCTTTAGTATATGCACTTCTATTTTTATTTCGAAAGTAATGCTGTTAACAACATACTCTTAGTATATGACCCCATGTTTTTTTACACTAGCATATTAAGGCAACGAATCATACAGAGCCGTAACACTTTTTTATTATTTCTCTGTATAATTCATATACCAACCGTTTACTTAGCAGGCAGATTGTGGACCCCTCTGAGAAAGCACGGGAACACGCTTTTAATTGTTATATATTGCAGGGAATAGTACAGCAGTATTATGCAATATATGTCAGATTTGGCTTTAACCTCTTCTTCTTGCGTGAACACCAGGATTATTTTACATTTCTCACATATGCGAACATCTGTTACTTTTTTAGACATTCTTCTTCAGTAACGTAATAATCTACGCACAAGATAGTACTCTTAGATGGCGACTAGTGGTGCTACTGCCACCGCCCTATCTTACGGCAAAAGTGAAATCCCTCCGTCAGTTTTAACTCCAATTAGTTGGACACAACCAACCCTCAGGGGTGAGAGTGTCCTCGTTTATCTAACATTTAATTCCGTTTTTTGTGAGTGGCGGCAACTAGAGTTGAACTAGTATTCGCGGCTTATGAGACCGCTGTTCTGCCAATTAAACTATACCGCCCAGTTTATAAAATTTACAAAACTAGAGCTATACAACTACCACTCAACGATGTTCGCGGGGAATCAGGTTCTATTTCTGATTTCTTTGATCTTCTAGATCACTGTTTTAGTCATAAACTATCCCCGCTTTTTACTATCCTAGTATTTTAATAGTTAAATAGTATCTTTAAATATAACATCCAAAGAGATTGTTTAACTATCTCTGATTTTATATTAAAGTGCTAACTAGTTGTTCAACAAACTTGTACACTTCCGAACGTGTTCGATTCCTTTGTTTTTCATCCAACTTTTTATTTTGTATTATTTACAATCTAAATAAGCTTCTTAAAAGTTACTTTGAATTTGTTCTACGCACATATTTGATAACAATCTTCCTTTTTTTTATTGATAGTTGTTATTTTCTACTTTTAGAGCTCTTGCAAAAAACGTATAATTAAGTGGTTCTTTGTGTTATGTTCGTATTTTTTTTAATTTTATTTTCTGTCTAATAGTAAAAAAAAAGTATTATATAGACTGTTTAAATGTGAAGTTGGGCATGATCGTTTAACAATCTTTCATTCTAGATTGGTTTCTATCTCCGTTATTTATTAATGAAGTATCTTTAAGTTCATTTTTGAGCACTACTCCTTCTGTTTTTATTTAAGTAAGATGCCGTATCATGCCTTTTTCAGCTTAGCACTGAAAAAAAGTATAATTAAGTACTTTTGGTACTTATTTTTGTGTTTATAAAAGAAGTACCATTAAGTACTGCTGTTCTTTTTTTGTTATTTTATTTGATGCGTTCTGCCTTGATTGCATTTATGCAAAATGGGTAACTTATATATGAATGTTTAAATGCAATCTTGCTAGAAACTAGTTAACAATCTTTTATTTTTAGATCATTTTTTTGTTGCTTACCAATTGAATAGTAACACTAAGTGTATTGTCGCTTCACACTCTTTTTTTCTCTTAACTTTTTAATTTAAGCAAGATGCTGTATCATGCTTTCTAATGACCTTTTTACAAAAACAGTACAAATAAGTACTTTTAGTACCTATTTTCGTGTTTATAAAAGAAGTACCATTAAGTACCTTCGTTTTAGTTAAACATCTTTGCTTCCGGGAGAGACGAGGCTCGAACTCGCAACTTTTGGCATGACAAACCAACACTCTACCAATTGAGTTACTCCCCCATTTAAATGCATGGGCTCGGGTGGATTTGAACCACCTACTTATCGTTTATCAAACGATCACTCTACCAATTGAGTTACGAGCCCAAATTGCACTACAAATAGGCCTTGAAGGATTCGAACCTCCAACCCTCACCTTAGAAGGGTGCTGCTCTCCCTGGTTGAGCTAAAGGCCTATTAAATTAGTTTTTAAGGTATGTAGATGTACGTTAGTTGGTATTATTCGTCGTTGTTAGTTAAACCAGCTAATTCTTCAGCTTCGTCGGTATCAATTAAATTTAATAATAATTTATAAGGACGAATTTCTAGGTTTTTCATGTACCAATCGTAGAATTGTTCTTCAGTAGCGAATTCAATACAAATAGGCATGAATGCATGGTTAACTCCACATAATTCAGAACATTGACCGTAATATACACCAGTTTTACTAGCATGTAAAATGAAGGCTTGCATTCTACCTGGAATAGCATCTACTTTTACACCTAATTGTGGTAATGCGAAACTGTGAATCACATCATCAGAAGTAACTAAACATCTAATGTATTCTTGTACAGGTAGTACTAATAAACGAGTAACAGCTAGATATCTGTATGGACCGGTAGCATCTAGATCCATTAATTGATCGAATTCTAATTGATAAATAGAATCATCTGTATATAAATCTTCATCTAAAGAAGGATCAAACATTTTTAACATATTAATGGTATCATCAATACCAGTAACACATAAGAAATCAAATAAGAAAGAAGTTTGAATACAATCTAAATAATAAGTCCAATACCATTGATGTCCTACAATTTCAATAGAAATATTAGAAGTTAAGTATTGTAATAATCTATCGGTATGTAACACATAACCAACAGTTGGGATAACTAAATATAAAATAACTATACAAGGGATTAATACAACACCAGCATCGATCATACTTTCTTGCCATCTGGAAAAGTAGGAAGGATATGCGTTTTTGTCAGCACTGAATCTACGAATAATTTCAGATACGAAGATTAAGATACCTAGTAAAATCCAAGATAAACTAATGAAAACATTATGATACATATCAATGATACTGGTCATATGTTCATTAGCAGGTTCAGGAAAACCATAAAACCGATGTAACTGTTTCACAGAATATTCTTGTCCACTATATTTTCCAAATCCGAACATTTGTGTTTTTAAATTTTATTTTCAGCAAATGCATTATATTTATAAGAATGCATAAATGTTTTAGTATAGGACAGAGCTATACTATTTATAAATTTCATAATAGGTATGTATTGTTGTATGGATACATGTACATTGAACAATTCTTTCATAAATTGTTCACGAGATTTTTTATCCGCGTGAGGGGATTTTAATACAGTGTATGTTGTGCGTTTTCTAGGTAGTGTTACTATTGATATTTTTGTTTTCTTTAAGTTGTTAAATATGTGCATTAATAACATGTACACGTAGTATTCCATACTAATATTTAAAGTAGCGTTTTTATTTAAATTAATATCTGCTCTTATGTTGTTTGTCGCAATATTACTTTTATTTGATTTGTAGATTGATTGATACGTAGTATTTTTTAAGTAATATGCGTTGCTTGCTTTTTTTGTAATGGTATTTACTTCAGTTGTTTTTATTGTTGTATTTAATAGCATAAACTTTTGTATTTTAATTTTTTTTTTAATGGAAACCAACATGGTATTATTTATTTTTTTTAACAAGTTTAACATTTTAGGTAGATGAATCCATGTTTGTTTTGCGTTAAATGTTTTCCAAGTTATATAGGTTGGTTTTATTTTTTTGTTTAAATGTAGTAAGTTAAGCATTTTAAGTGTTTTATTCATCACCTATTTTTGCTTATTTTAATGTATTTTTAATAAGTACGATCGTCGTATTTAGATCTAAAACCGTGTCGTAAAGCAATTAAATCCATACCATAAGTATATCCATATACGATATATTTATTAGTAGCTAATTTGATAATGAATGCGTATATTGCATTTACTAATTTCATAGCTAATAAAAAAAAAGTATCACAAGTGATTGTTTTATTTACTAATTTTTCTAAACAAACAATGTATGCGATTTCAACTAATTCTTTCATTTTTACTTCAAAACTAATCATTGGGATTACATTTTTAGTAAAAAATACATATCCAAGTAAGAAAAAAACAAGGAATATAGATTGTGAAGACAATATAAGTAAATCTAATTGTGGCATTATTTGTTTTTTGTCTTCACACCATACTTTGATTTTCTGGTGATTCTTTTATGCAGGGGTTCGAAGCTAAATAGGCCTCTAATAGGTTTGTATCTTACTCCGATTAGATCTTGACAACGGCCTCCACGTACCATAACAGTAGAGTGTTTGGTTAGGTTGTGACCCTCACCGGAAAGATGACAGGTGATTACTCTACCTGTACTTTTTATTCTCACTTTTGCAACTTTTCGTCGCGCGGAGTTAGGTTTTTTTGGTGCTTGTTCTAATACACGCACTACTGTTCCTTTTTTCATTGGGCATTTTTTTAAAGCAGGGACTAAGCATTTTTTTCTCTTAGCGATTCTTTTTGTGTTTTTTCTAATTAATTGTTTTATTGTGCTCATTTGTTTTTATATATATACTTTTTGTATTTGTTTTATGGTTAACAATTTAACTGTTTGACTTTTAAGTTGTTGAGCTGTTGGCGTAATATGTTTGTGTAACGTATATGTTAGTACTCCTGTTGCATTTTGTAGTAGTTGAAATATACTTTTTTTGTTATCTTCTGCAGAAATTTCTAATATTTTTTGTAATTGTGCATGTGTAATACATACTCCGTTATATACTAGTCCAACAAATTGAAAATCTTCATTTTCAATTAAGGTCTCTTTTTTTAATTCACAAATTAGTTGATTTAATTCTTCAATTGTGTTGTATATGGCTTCTTCTGTCGGCATTACAAAAATTACAAATCCTGCATGTGCTAGTGTTTGATGTATATTTAATAGTGAATTATATTGTTCATCTACACTTGCTAGTGTTTTCATTTTTCGTTGAGTCATGTATTGTGCATGTAGTTTATATTTTTTAAACACGTTACGTGTTTCAAAATCTAAGGCTTTTGATTCTGCAAAGTTAAAAGTTTTGTATATTAATGTAAACTTGTTAGTCATTTGATTTGTTTATTTCTTTCCAGATGGGAGGAATCGAACCGCCGAATGTTGGTATCAAAAACCAATGCCTTGCCACTTGGCTACATCTGGGTTGTCTTTATTTTTATTGGCTAGAAGTGGAATCGAACCACTACAGCTGGATTTCAGTCCAGTGCTCTGCCATTTGAGCTATCCAGCCATTTCGGTGTTTTTATTTGATTTAACAAAGCTGTTAAGTATGTTTAATATTTCTTATAATTGATGATGTAAAACACCTTGGTCTACTACGTTAATGTACTCTAGGTTGTTTACATTTTCTCTGAAATAATCAAATCCAATCATAGTTTCACGAGGTTCTATTACTTCTTTTGCTAATGATTTTAAAGCGGCTATAGCGAATGCAGGATTTAAGTTTTTTGGACAAGCATCCGTACAATTTAGAATGGTATGACATCTGTATAATTTATACTCATCGTTGATGTGCTGCATTCTTTCCATCATTTTTTCATCTCTAGTATCTACGATCCAACGTAAAGCTTGTAGTAAAATCGCTGGTCCTAGGTATTTATCTCTGTTCCACCAATACGAAGGGCACGATGCAGAACAACAAGCACATAAAATACACTCGTATAAACCGTCTAAAGTATTTCGTTCTTTTATACTTTGTAAATTTTCAGTTTTAGGTTTATCTAATTTTATAGTAACAGATGCACTTTTTATAGTTTTCTGGTTGAAACTACCAATGTTTCTCTGTATTTCTTTTTCAATTAGTGTTTGAATTTTATTTTCTTGTAAAAACGGATTT
>Ga0209960_1000895_pt1 | contig 50500 bp, 45 predicted proteins | sample ThiBiot_500_plan_2_FD_183947 | JGI IMG/M metagenome (GOLD analysis project Ga0209960, IMG submission 183947) | Wastewater bioreactor microbial communities from Cape Town, South Africa - Thiocy_expt_500_plan (SPAdes) | ecosystem: Engineered > Bioreactor > Thiocyanate-remediating >... | reverse complement strand
AATGAAGTAATTTAAAATAGACTTTTAACAAAAGGATGTACGAAATAGTCAATTTTGTTATGAGTATTTATGAAAATTTTCATTTCGTATACATATTGAATTTTGGATTAATCTTTACAAAATTAATCACAAAAGATCAAAGAAATTTAAACAAAATACTTGTGACCCAATCAGTTGTTTGATTTGTAGGTTGTAAGTCGAAATCGACATTTTCCTTGTCCTCATACATGGTTTGGCAAACAATAGTTTCTCCACGAATTGCGTAAAAAACAATTAGTGAATTTCAAGTAAACAATTTGGTGAAAACGCTGAAATATAATCATCCCCCAGTATATATACATTATTCATTGCATCCAATAACAATGAATCAAGCACTTTAGTAGAGGATCATGGTTCGTGGCAACCCACACACAGATTAGCATAGAGACATACAAAATCAATTAAATCAGACATATATTTAAAGCATTCAATTACTCTAACGATAGCTTGAATAAGAGTAGTAAGTCAATAGATGTCCATGTCTTACAAAGCTGTACCAATCACATGCGTACAAAAAACAAAACATAAGCTACCCGATATGATTTTCGACGACATCGAGCAACTTCTATTTCATTTAGTAAACAAGAATATTTTTCTTTGAGCAGCCACATTTAAAGCCGATCACAAAAAAATCAATTAAGCAAACAATTCAGAACAAACACCGACATAATAACCATAACACATCCGAAATAAACGTAGCAACCAAAACCTTAAACCATGTTCCACTGTAACACAACTTGACATCATTTCAGAGCTGACCACTTAATCAACACAACGTACAATCCACAAGATACTCAGCCAACAAAAGACCTACCGAACAGAAAAACTTCCTTCTCATAAAACACCAACGCGATTTCTTCAGAATTCTATTCAAATCTATAGAAATCTGACTCACGTAGAATCCACATCAAGTACGAATCTCACCAACCTAATTAAGAAGTTCGAGTCCATTCACCATTTTATTCTGCTCGATCATAGTCTATATATATATCAGTGGACTTTTAGGCTTTAGACCGATTCTCAAAGTTACCCTTTCCCATACTCTTTTCATCGCCTGATCACGATTTCATCTTCTAAACTCCTCTCCTCGCGACTCTCAACTCAATCAGCTCCTTCTCAAGATCATTATCCTAATTAGCTAATTGGAAATTCTATCGAAATGAAATTATGAAATCAAAAATCTGAAATCAGAAATATTTTATTGCAGTACAAGGTTTCATTCACCGTTTTGTTCTGCTCGATCGTAGTCTATATATATCAGCAGACTTTTTGGCTTTAGACCGATTCTCCAAGTTACCCTTTCCCATACTCTTTTCATCGCCTGATCACGATTTCATCTTCTAAACTCCTCTCCTCGCGACTCTCAACTCAATCAGCTCCTCCTCAAGATCCCCATCCTAATTAGCTAATTGGAAATTCTATCGAAATGAAATTATGAAATCTGAAATAACAATAATTTACTGCATTTCATTTTTTTTTCAGTTCATCTGCGCGTTATTTTATCGCAATTCAATAGTATAGATTCCAATCACAACATTTATTGCATCTATTTTAATATAATCCACGCTCAGTTCAAGTGATTTAAATGGTGACTCAGCTGATTTCGACTGTGGTTCAATTCATTTCAATGGTGTTTGGACTTATTTCATGGAAATCGACCCGTATTTCAACTGATTTCAATGGTGGTTCGGCTGATTTCAATGGTGTTTGGGCTTATTTCATGGAAATCGACCCGTATTACAGCTGATTTCAATGATGTTTGGACTTATTTCATGGAAATCGACCCGTATTTCAACTGATTTCAATGGTGTTTGGACTGATTTCATTGAAATCAACTCGTATTTCAATTGATTTCAATGGTGGTTCGGCTGATTTCAATGGTGTTTGGACTGATTTCATGGAAATCGACCCGTATTTCAATTGATTTCAATGATGTTTAGACTTATTTCATGGAAATCGACCCGTATTACAGCTGATTTCAATGGTGGCTCGGCTGATTTCAATGGTGTTTGGACTGATTTCAATGGTGTTTGGGCTTATTTCATGGAAATCGACCCGTATTTCAACTGATTTCAATGGTGGTTCGGCTTATTTCATGGAAATCGACCCGTATTTCAACTGATTTCAATGGTGGTTCGGCTGATTTCATTGAAATCAACTCGTATTACAGCTGATTTCAATGATGTTTGGACTTGTTTCATGGAAATCGACTCGTATTTGAATTGATTTTAATGGTAATTGCATGTGTCCGGGAAGTTTTGTTACCCCGTCTGCAAGTTTAATTGTGCATTTTGTTATTCATGTGTTACTTCAATTTTTGTCTGTGAAATCCGACGGTATTCTATCGAAATATTGTGAAAACCGCTGTCTTCTGGTGGACGGATTCTGTCGGTTGGGATGATTACGGGCAACAGTATACGACAGGATCTGATCGGATCTTTTCCGACAAAATCCGGACCGGAATCCGTTAGTTAGGATTCCGGTGAAAACTGGATCGGATCTGACCGGTTTTATCAGTGTTTCCGGCGACTTCCGCAGCGTTCCGATATCGGATCTCGCGTGGTCCTGGCGTATCCGGCGGTCGGATTGAATGTCCTGGGAACATTCTCGGAGAAAGATGCGAGTCAAATAATGAAGAAATTAGTTTCGGCTGTGATTATATGCATAGCAATGAGTTGTACCATCGATATCTTAAACCTGAAGTAAAAGACAACTGATTTTTCGACATTTTTTAATGAATAAATGAATAAGATAAAAAAATCAATTATATAAGTTTTTCTGCAAGTCCAGTCGACATGGAATCGTAATATGCAAAGAAAATAAAAGTAAAGCATAGGTAACACGTAGCGACGATGTAAATCTTTTTTTTGTTGTTTCTTTGCATGCAAAATCGATAACCAGTATGAAAGTATTCAATTATAATAGCGAATATTGTCAGTGTACAGCCGATTTTTTCTATCCATACAGCTAAGACGGGATATTTTTAAATATGAATAGTAAAGTTATCAGAGCAATTGAGTATGGAAGCAGTTGATAGTATGGACGCCCGAATGCGATTGCTCCACCGAAGAGGATTGACACATTAAAACTTAATGAATAAACGAGATTAATATAAACTTTTGGGCTTGTAAATTCCTGAACTTTCATGATACTTTTTATTTGTTCACATAAGATGAACAAAGAAAAGTATGATATAAGTATCATAATTCCAATTTTGCTTGGTTTGTAATACGAACTAAGAAATAACAAAATACATAAGGTAGTCAATAGGTTCTAACACCAGCAAGATAAAACAATCCAACAACTTTTACTGTATTTTACATGGGATTTTTTTTATTTTTTCGAAGAAAGAAGTGCTTTTGCGATAAAGATTTCATTGAATTGATGCAAAATGAGGAAGAATGATTTTATTAACTTGTTTGCATTCATCAAGTCGTCGACAAATTCTCATGATCAGAGTAATTAATAATAACCCTTTCTTTCAGAAAAGGGAAAAACAGAAAGTAATGAATAGAAAATCGAAGAAGATCAGAGAAAAGAAACGAAGAAATTTTGATCGAGAACAGAGAAATAAAAAGAAAAGGTCGAAATAGAAAAGAAAAGAATGAATCAAATGAATTGTTTGTACATTGTACATACATATGTATATATATTTCGATTTTTGTTTACGTACGCACGTCTGTGATGTTTCTATACTAAGAGAAGCATTGTTTTCTTCAACAAAAGTCATATTATTTTCTCTATTCAATCTGCTTTTAGTCGTTCAACTCGATGTCATCTTGTAAAACCTTTCAAAAAAGGCTCTCAATAGTTAAATCCAAAGCCAGCTTCTCGTTCTTTTTAATTACAAATGAAATAACCATCCAATTAGACAACTTGAGATAACAAACTGATTTTATTTCAAAAAATAAAAAAGTAAAAGAGAAAGAAAGACAATTCAAATCACCAACAAAGTAATAATACCGTGAATAACAACTACTGACTGACTCAAAAGAGACAACATTGAAAATGATTTGATTGATCATAAAACCATTCTCATCGGAAACAAGAAAAGTACCCATTTGATTTCATTTCTCTTTTCACTTCAAACAAACGATCATCATCATGTTGTATTTTGACTGTGACGATTGATGTTACATCGATCGATCAATGCATACAATCCACTACTAAGATAAACAACCTAGATAAACGAAAAACAGAATTCAAATCGAAATCAAACGATGGATTTACAATGATTAACACTGCAGCACGAATCAGTAAACTTGACCATTTTGTTTTTATGACAAATATTATACGGATACGAAGCAAGAAAACAAGAATAAACAGAAGGATCAAGAAATTTTTTCATTCTCTCTAGATAAAATCGACTGGAAGAAATGAAAACAAAACGTGCTTGTTTTTCTTCTTCGAGAGAAATTTAAAATTAATTTTCAGTCCTTTATCTACATGTCACGAATGTGAACACGAATTAGAACTGAAGAGTAAACTTAATCTATTATACTCAAAAACAAAAGGTGTCATGGTTCATTGATTTTCTCCTCTATCTACTTCTTTTTTTTGCCTATAAAATAAAGTTACTCTTCGTAATCATGTTTAATCTTGTCCAGCGACAATATTCACTCATAAAAGGTGCATATCTTTCCAAAATAGTTGCAAAAGGAATAACATCTCGATCAACTACAACCCATTACCAGCGAATTGGTTCGTCGACGGTCAAATAAAAGAACAAGTTTTTTAAGTTTGCCTTCGTTTTTTTGTTTTGATTTGAATAAAACATTTCGAATATGAGACGAATGAGAAAGAAAGAAAAATGTTTGTCATGATATCATTCGGTCACGGAACAGCTTGTTCATCGTTCGTGCCCGATAGAGGAGGCTAAAACAACAAGCAAATCGAATGAACACAAACAAAACAACGCTGTTCACACACGAGTCAATGAAAAGCACGTCGATCGAATCGTTGCCAAACGAATTATGGTTGTTCATGTTCAAATATTTATCCTCGATCGATCTCTTTCGAGCTTGGATTCATCTCAATCATCGTATCGACGAATTGCTATTCTCAATCAAATCGTGTTCGATCATTCTCGATACCTCACAAATCAATCCGAATGCCGTTCGATTTGTCGACATGCAGCAGCTCATTCAAAGCGAACATTCATGGGCAAAACGTCTGCGTTTATCAATCGATACTCTTCGTCTTTGTGATACAATTGCTGCCGATACATTTCGACATTCAATTCCATTTCCATCAGTACGTCGATTGTTTCTCACCGAAGCAGCAATTTATAAATTCGATATCACAGATTTACTAATTCCACTGTCGAAAACACTTCGTGATATTCATATTACATTTCGACGGCTTACGGATAAGTCTTCGTATTTTCAAATATTAAATAAACTTCATGAACATAAACTTTCTTTCTACAAAATGACATTCGATGTTATACATGCAGATTTAACCTATGATCATTATACAGATGATTTTCAATGGGAATTTGTCAATTGGCCGAATACTGTTCGAACATCGGTCTATGTGAAAAATCTCAATGATTTATATATTCTTGTTAATCATCAAAAATTGTCTCGTCTCGAAGATCTATCGGTGACGTTTATTAAACAGAATCAACAGCAGTTAGAAGAGAATTTTCAAGAGATTAAATTTGCGAATATAACGAGTCATTTGCGTTCGTTAACACTTCGTTCGATGTCACTCGATGATCTTCTCGTATTTCTACAATCAATTCAAATGCCTTTTCTCAACGAATTGATCCTGATCGATATTTATGATAACACTCTTCGATATCTGCCCGATTTTCAACATTTTCTTCAATCGAAAGAGAATTTTCCTCGACTTTGTTTGTCATCAGTTCAATTTCTATTTCGTTTCCCAGGTGAATTAGTCTCGGAATGGAAAACTAATCGAACTTATGACGAATTCTTTGCAAAGAATAACGTCGATTATTGTCTCGAAGAAGAACATTTGAAATATTTTCTCTATTGGCGTGCGAAAACCGAAGCACCAGCAAAGAAATATTCGCTTTTGGTTTTCACTCGTTCGCTATTTGGTTTTCATCGACATGTACATAATCATCTATTCGAAATGAAAATCCGGCAAAAACCATCGACTTCATCGGTTCGCTGGTCGTGTGATTCGATGCGAAAACCCGAAGATCTTCTAACAGCTTTAGGCAAATTTAAATCAACGAAAAATCTCGTGATTGACAATTGGTTTGGCACGGATATGGAAAACGTTTGTTTCGAAATGATTTTCTCTTTAAATCGAAAGTTTTTTTAAAATTCCATTTTAGAATCTAATGAAATCGATTGTTTTCCCATCGGAATCAGCTCAATTACAATTGGCGAATCTTCGTTCATTGACGTTCTTCAAAGTCGGCGCTCGAAAGCAATTTCTCCTACGAACACAACAGAATGCTTTACTTCATCTGATTCTCTCATCTGCGCCTCAACTCGAAGAACTAACTGCTAATTGGAATGATATCATGGAACTCAATGCTGCTTTCGATCGTTCGACTTATTCGCCTTTAATTCTTTCGAAGCTACGGCATTTATGTTTACTTCATTACAATCGACAAGGTAGAAAAAACAACAAGAAATCGAAAATTGCAAATCGAAATTTGATTGATTTTTAGCACGATTAAATCTATCGAAATTGATCGAGATTTCAACTTTATCACAATCACTTCCGGGACTTGTTTCGTTTTCGACAACTGGTCGAGATTTGTATCCCGATGAGAATTTCGGGAGATTTATTCGATTGATTGTCACGCATTTCGAGCAACTCATCGAATTGACTGTGAACAAAGACAGTAGTCAATTGTATTACGTTCGTGAAGATCCGAAATTGTTGAACAAACAAAAAGAACAAATCGCAAACGAACTCAAAACGCTTCCGAAACTACGTGGAACACAAATTTCTTGGAATCATGACTTTCAATTGCAAATCTGGTTGTAAAAAACGCTCAATTTGTTTGTTTGATTTTTAGAAATAAATCTATTCATTCAGTAAGGCACGACATCATTCATGACATTTATCTCATCAGTAGAAACAGTTGACCAATCAGTTTTGTTCGAGACACGTAAAAGTAAAAAAGAGAAGATCTGTTATTTGAAATGGGTACGCCACAACGTGATGTTGAAATCGACTATTCCCGTTCGATTAATGAACTTCTCGTTGACAAACATTGTTCGTTTTTAATTGGTTATGGTAAAAATCATAATAAATATGAATATGGAGCAACTGATTATCTTCGAATGAGCGGAATCTATTGGCTAACAACTTGTCTCGATCTGTTACATTCGTTGAAATTAGTCGATGAGAATTTTATTTTGAAATACATTGAAAATTGTCATGATAAACAATCGGGCGGTTATTCACCATCGCCGAAACACGATGCTCATTTGCTGTACACATTATCGGCTGTACAAGTGCTCGTGCTATTCAATCGAATGGATTTAATCGATCGAGAAAGTCTAGTGAATTATGTGAAAAATTTGCAAAATGCCGATGGCAGTTTTCGAGGTGATCAATGGGGAGAAATCGATACGAGATTTTCGTTTTGTGCAATTGCTTGTTTGACATTAATCGATCGTTTGGATGCGATTGATGTCGAACGAGCGACGGATTTCGTTTTGAAATGTTTGAATTTCGATGGTGGTTTCGGTTGTATACCCGGTGCTGAGTCACATGCGGGGCAAATTTATTGTTGTTTAGGATTTTTGTCACTTGTTCAACGAGTCGATCGACTTGACGATTCGACAAGAACTCGACTAGCTTGGTGGCTATGCGAACGACAATTAGATCGATCCGGTGGACTCAATGGTCGACCGGAGAAATTGCCTGATGTTTGTTATTCATGGTGGGTGTTAGCTTCGTTGAAGATTCTCGGCAAAATCGAGTGGATCAATCGAGAGAAATTAAGTCGATTTATTTTAGCATCACAAGATGATGAAACAGGTGGCTGTGCTGATCGACCGGGCAATGTTCCCGATCCGTTTCATACGTTATTTGCAGTTGGTGGTCTTTCGATTTTAAAGATTTATAATGAAGAACAAATTCGACAAGTTAATCCAGTTTTATGCATGCCTGAGTATGTTATTCAACGGCAAGGTATTCGAATGCAACTATTGTAAAATCTTCGTTTTCGTTTTTTTATTAAATAAAAACTATAATCTTGAAAAAGTTGATATCAATTAAAGTAACTAGATTTCCAATTGGTATTCGATAGATTCGTTCTAATTCTTTTGCTATCACCACCAAAGTGAACTTAAATTTTTGTATATCGATGTTCATTCGTTGCTCAAATCTTTTTTTCTATAATAAATCACTTTGTTTTCGCCATAAATTGTTTCTTATTTGCTGATGAAATTAAAGAGAGATTAAAAGAAAAGAAAAACATATCTATATATATATCGTTCTCTTAACATCGTGCATCCGATATGAACATATACACAGAGAACATTTTTTCCTTAAACTGGTGAGAGTAAATCAGGTCGAATTAATACAACCATAGACTGTGTAAAATGATCGTATACGCTATCGTTTTATAGCGTCATGGCGACCATATATCCTGAGAGGGTACATGAACGCAAGTCTTTTCTTATGTGGAGTCGAACTCTTCAGCAAGTAAAATTGAAACTCAGTTTGTTTCACCTTGCGTAGCATTCGCTATTGTATTTACTGATGTACCTGCCACATTGCATCATAAAAGATAGAACAAGTATTGAAGAATTTATTTTTTGAAAAATAAGAATGTAAGATGTATGAATATCTTCTGTTTATATAGATTGACACGCTTTAATTATTGATGGATGTAACTGTAAAGACTCGCCTTCAATGTATTGCTGATGCGTACAAGAATGCAAATATGCACGGTGCCCTTCATCAGAAACATTATGAAAAGAACAAGTTATTTTGCGAAATCGTTTTATTACCATCCGTCAGAATCAACGCCACCTCTGTAGCCGACAGAAAATAAACTTGCGAGAAGATCATGAAAACCCAATCAAACATGTACTAACGCTGATGCAATATATCTGTTTTTGAAGATATCAAGAAAGTGAGTTATATTATGACAAATAACACCAGATTCGGATGCATTTTCGAATATTGATGGAAATCTACAACCAATTTTTTCATTTCCAGAAGGACTACATGTTATGCAATGAAAAAATTCGATTGAACCAGTTTCCAACACGTACGATTGTTATTTTATTCTTGTGCAATTCTTTACTTATATTTTAATAGGAAAAACATAACAAGAGACTCTGAACAGAATGTGAAAAAACTGTTCTTCTTGGTAAAAAATAGTTTGTCGTAATAAAAATTAAGCTAAATTTGTGTTCAGCTTACAAAAACGATTTGTTTAACGTACTATATACGTGTTTACCATCTATATAAAAGAAAAGGAAAAAAAATTTTTTCGTTGATCTACTTGTCGTTTGATTGAATAATTTACGTCGTCTAGTCAACATAGAAATTCATTGAATTGACTAAACGCATCTTTGACTGTACTTTCTACTCGTAGTTATATGCGCCATGTTTAAATTTAAAAGAATGAATAAAATGAAATAGAAATAGTATCAATAGGCAGCTGTGTATTCGATATATTATATGAAGGTCTGATCCGAATTAAACAGTATTGTATCCGCCAAGGAATAAACTTGAGAGAAGATCGTGACAAGATGGCAACAATTTACTGTGCATATCTGTCCTGGAAGATTTGTTCTGTTGATATCAACCTGGGACATTTTATACTTCCAGGTGCAGACGGTTCTCCGAGAGGTATTATCATTATTGTTTATGTATCACACATAATTTGTTTTGTTTTCATAGAAAAAGATCACAAAATATTGCTGGACTCCATCGCACGCTTTGTGTCTCATGATCAGCATTCAATCGTCTAACTAATGAGATGCTGCCGCACATAAGTATGAAGGAGTCTAAATAAGTTCTTTTGTTAAATAAAATTAAACGTTAAAAAAATTCTTTTTTTTTGTTACAAATCTTTATTTTTAACGTAACGAAAAAACAAAAAAGAAACACATTTTTTTCCTACGAACTAGTTGCGTCTTTTTCACGTCGTTTCTCTTTACCAGCCATGATTGCTTGTTGAAATAATGTTAAATAAAATTCAATTAATTTCGGCGTATCATCATTGCTTGGGATAGGATAAGTGATGATATTCGGATTACAATCCGTATCACATAAACCTATCGTTGGTATCAATAATTTATTTGCATCACTAACACCTGGATGAAGTTGATTCGGTGGTGCCAATGTATGCGTAAAGATACATACATCAGGCAAACGAATATCATAACCGAATAATGATTGTGTATTTGTAAATGGATAATCCCATTTTCGACAATGAGCATATTCACCACAATCACGTGCAGCACGTTCAACCATTGGAATATGTGCTGGATATCGTGTGAGAAATAGAATAATACCTTGACGATAAGCAATATGAGCAAGAAAATTTAATGCCGAATGAAGCATTGGTAAAGTTTTCTCTAAATCGACAATATCAACATCAAGTCGATGACCATAGATGTATTGTGACATCCATGGATTACGCATTCCAGTTACATGTCCATAATGAGCACGATTTCTATTATTCGAAAGAAGAAGAAAAAAAACCAATCGATTGAATCATGAAACTAATTCAAAACATACCTACTTGAAAAGATCTTCGAGTGTAACCATCGATCGAACATTGAAATAATCATCATGTTGAAGTGGATCATCAATAACTGACGGTTTATTTGTTTCGATTTTCTTCGATGATAACAGTTCTACAAAAAAATCTTTTCCTTTTTTGTTCGATGAAAGCAAATTTACCATCTTCTTGAATGATTTGTCTTTGAATTGCATGTTGAAAACTCGTTTGACTAAAACTTCGTTGAAAAACTCGTCTCAATATCAACGATGCCATGATGTAATCTAAAAGTAAAATAATAGAGAGAGAGATAGAGACATATTTATCTTCATCAACAGAATCAATCGACGGGACTTCTAAAGTTTATTAGATGAAAATAGGAAGGAGAGAACCAACCGAAAACTAAATACAAAGATATGGATAGTCAATGAAAAAAGAAAAAAAGAAATCGAAGTAAAAGGATATTCATTTAATTCAAATATTTAAATGAATGCCAATTGTAACCATCGATGAGTGGATCTTCGGGAAATGGTAGATTTTTCTTCACACTAAAAATCAATTCTCGATTATTTAATCAATCAAAATTTGTTCACTTACCGATGTTGATACATATATTGTTGACGAAGATACTAATCGAAATGAACAATAAAAAATAAATGAATAAATTTGTCAATCTTACTCGTTTTTGTGCAAATATGCATTCTTTGAAATCATCTTTTTCATCTTCGCATAAATATCGACGATTACTTGGTACCTTGAAGTAAACAAAAACAATTTTTTACCGAAGATAAAACCTCGATTATTACCATATGAGTACACATTCGATATTGTTTGAAGATTTTGGCACAACCCATATCACCTAAGCCCATAGCCCAAGGTTCAAGAGCCATGTTAAATGGTGTATAATAGGCGCCGACTGTTGGCGATGGATCGACAGCTTTGCTTCGATACCAACGTCGATGCCAACGAACGAAAGGATTAACGACTTCGATCGGTTGTGTGTCATCGTTGTAAACAAGACGTTGATCTTGAAGTGCCGTTTCGGCTTCTGGTGAACCGGATTGTGGCATCGGACGACCCGAATCCGTGTAATGTCCGATTAATCGCATGAAAAATGGCATTTGAGCGACATATGGTCGTGTTGGATACGAGAGATTTGCCGAGAGAAGAGGCGTTTTTGCCTCTAATTTCGTATCTTCAACCATAACGAATTTCAATCTGCAAATAAAACAAAACGAGGCATTTTTCTTCTTCACGTTAATATGTATGAAAAACAAAACCCGAAGTTCTGTTAGCCACTACAAGTAAACATATTCTATTGACTGGATTTGCCAACTAACCAATGGCATACTTGGATAGAGTGCGTGCGTGTTCTTCTCCTCTCTCTCTTCTCTTCTCTTCTCTATCTATCGATTTTTATTATATATTTGCTCTTTACGAAATTCAACTGATAATATAATGTGAAATGGGAAATAAATATTCAACAAAACTTCGTCGAGACGATTTCGACTATTTTCATCGAATGACGACGTTTACCGACAGTGAAATTCGTATGTTCTTTTTTTAATTAATTCAATTTCTTGAAATCAGTTTTGAATCAATCAGGTAAATGGCACAAATGTTTTCGTAAAGATTGTCCCAGTGGTCAGCTAACCACCGATGAATTCCAGCAAATTTATTCACAATTTTTTCCCTACGGCGATTCGTCGGCATTTGCTCAACATGTTTTTCGACGTTTTGATGCCGATCACAATCAGCGGATTTCATTTCGTGAGTTTCTCACTGGTTTAAGCATCACATCCAAAGGCAATATCGAAGAGAAACTCAATTGGGCATTTGGTCTCTATGATACAAATGGCGATGGATTCATAACCAAAGCAGAAATGTTAGAAATCGTGACTGTAAGACAAAGAAGAAGCAAAAAAACAACAAGCGAATAAACGCCTATTTTTAGTCGATTTATGAAATGGTCGGTTCGATAACAAGCATGCCGGAAGATGAATCAACACCGGAGAAGCGAACTGATAAAGTGAGGAGAGTTGCTCGTTTGGTTAATCAAACTCAGTGAAATGTGTTTTAGATCTTTCATGTATTCGACACTAATCACGATGGGAGATTATCACGCGATGAATTCATACAAGGTTCGACTTTTTGTTCTTTTCATACAAAAATTTATTTATCATTTTTAGGTGCCAAATCAGATCCATCGATCGTTCGTATCCTACAAACTGACATAGCTATTTCTGTATAATTTTATTTGAAAAATTCTTTTTTTTCTGTCTGTCTGTCGAAATAAAAATCAATGTAAGATTGATTTAGAGTAAACCTCGTCTACCAACTAAAGTTATTGAATTGCCCGAGAAAATGCCGTATTTCGAAAGAGTTTTATCGTAATTTGCTTGATGTCGATGATGAAGTCGTTGGCCACGAAACGAAACAAATTGATTTGCCATCGAAATTCGAAAGACACGTTCTAATTCATCGGCTAAATCTCGACATGTTGGCTCGTTGCGTGTTTTCAAAAGAATATCTTGCACATCGCCTCCAAAATGAACTTGCAATTTCGTATAAGCCATTATTCACTCTCACGAATGTAAAAGAAAAATGGATTTTGATTTCTTTTTTCATCGTCAATAGGTTCTCTTTTATTTTAATTTTCTCTATGAAAAAGAAAACGAAACAAATCACACACACGCGCACACTGTTTTCAATAAATGAGGAGAAAAAGAAAACGAAAAATCATATAACTATTCAACAAGCACAATAAATGGACTTCCAGGTACATGTTCCATATTGAGTCCATAGAGAATCGATAAGAGATATTCACCACGATGACGAACACGATAAGATACTTTGTAGACAAAACCGGGAGAATTCGGCATGATACGTTTAATTACAAGTCGTTCGAATGGTCCAACTGGAGAGTAGAGACCAACTAAAATGAGGCCCGGACCTGCTTGACTAGCGTCGATTTTGAAGGTTGCTTTTCGTCGTTTTTTAGCTTCGTATAAACCGGTACCGAATACGCACACTTGCGACGCATTGCCGGTCATTGTCGAACGAAAACTTTCGAGATTAAATGATTTCGATTGATTATAGTTTTCAATTCGATTTTCAACTGTTGAATCTATTCAAAAAGAAATTTAGAAAACAAATATTTTTTTTTCGTTGCTGTTTTTTACCATAGACTCGACAAGTAAATGGACTTCCTTGAATATGTTTGCCATTGTTTTTTAACGTAATCAGATATTTTCCACTTCGATTCGGTTTATAATGAAACTAGACGAGAGAAATCGTTCGAATTCGAGATGAAATTTGGTTCGTATTTACTTCATAACCATAATCAGTTTCATTTGCATCGAGAAAAACAGTCGATGGTCCACTGATACTAACTGAAAATTTGCCGGTTTTACTCGTCGGATCAAACGGCGATTTCGAAACAAAGAATTGACTCAATTCACCTAGAGAACAAATCGAATTTACAGAGGAAAAACTAAAACGTAGAGCGCTATACCCGTGTATGCATGGAAAAGTTCGTCTTTGGTTGTTTCCATTGATTTTACTGTTGGATTTTGTCGGACAACTAATCGACATGGATTGTCGATCATTGGAATGTGATTTAAATTGATATTCAACCAATGTGTTCCACAACTTGTTGCTTTGAAATAAATTTCATAATTTTCTTTAAAAACAAATCAAAAGATTGAAATGAATTCTTTTTTTAAATTGAAATCGAAACCTGATTTAGCTGATTTATGTACAGTTATTGGTAGATTCATGTTTCCTTGTGGGACTTGAATGTAAGCTTGAAACACGTGGCATGGTGTTTCCGGACGAACATTGACTACGCTGGCCGTATTTACAAAAAAATCCGTTGGGTCGACGAGTACTCGTACGGGTGTGTTCGATGTGGGTGGAACGACTTGTTCTTCGGACGATCGGGAATGTAAAGTCAATCGATAAGGCGAATGATCAACATGCAAACCGTCATATGTCAACGAAATATGATAGTTTCCTAAGAGAGAACAAAGATGATAAAGAGAGAGAATAGTTTTGTTTTGTTCGAACCGGGCAATTGGCATTTGTAGTAAACTCGATAGAGATCGTTTTCGATGACTTCAATTTGAATGTCGGCTTTCGATGGACCGTCGATTGCAATGACGAGCTTTTGTAGTTCGGCATCGGGAGCATTTAAATCGAAATGATCTGAAATAAAGTCGAACTTGTTCGGTGAATCAAAAAACAAAGAAACGAACTATGTTCATCGGCGAATCCGTCTTTTAAATTCTCGACTCGGATTGTCGGCTGAAGAAATTCCGGTGGCGGCGGAGGAAAATATTCTTCGCTACGACGATTGAATCTCGTCGATTTTTTTGTTGTCGATGTGCATAACGGTGTGACTGAAAGGAATTCAAATGAAAGAATCGTTCAAATTGAATTGAGAAATTTACCGTTGAGGTTCGGCGTCGATGGACTTTGTGTTGATCGATCGGTTGCTTTTAGGAGATCTGAAAATCGAAAGATTAGAAGAGAAAAACAGTTGATTTGACTTTTGTTTACTATTCAAACGTCGAAATGGATTCGAGAAACTGAACGATGGTGGTGTTGATGCCGGCATTTGTTCGTTGAAACTCGCGGTCGTTCGTTTCGATGATTTTCGAGTTAGTTTATCATTTGTTTCGGTTCGTTCACCGCCTTCAACTTCGTCAACATGAACAATGTACAGTAAAGTTTGAGTATAAACTAGAAGACATAGAAATCAAAATCGTTCAATCGAAATGTTTCTCTTCTTTTCTATTTTTACGATTATTTGAACTTGAACTAGTTGAACTACTTAAACGATCGGTTGATTGAGTTAATTTGGAATTATTTATTAAACGACGAACTTTCGGTAACATTCGTTCGTTTGTTATCGATCGATCGATGTATGACGAAACACAAAAACGGACGGACTTTTCCTTCTTACGACTTAGTTAGAATATATAATTCAATAGATGACGCTATTTAATGCCAATAGAAATCTAAACTTCTCTCATTTCGAATTAATTGTATAAAGAGTATCAAGAATTTTATTCAGAAAAACAAAACTGTTATCGCCTATCATTCAATTTTTTTTATCTCAAATGATGAAAATGAAAAATAGTCAAAATAATTGCACATAAACGTGTACCAGCACCGATGGAACCCAAAATCAAAGATGAAAACATTGTGAACGAGATGTATTTGTTGGCAATTTTCAAATAAATACAAATTTTATACTATACCTAGACTGTTTCAGTCTTTTATCTAAGGCAAGGATTATGATAAATGGATATATCTTTAGAACAACACAAATATAGATGTCAGTGATAGAAAATGTCTTATGTTAGCAATTGGAAGAAGGAAATGACTTTTATCTTCGTTGATATTCATATGTATATTATCAGATGATTTCGATTTCGTATCAAAATATGACAAACAAATCTAATCACTGACTGATAATTATTATTATTTAATATTTGCTTGAATATATTCGATAGCACTTCCTGTTGTTTTCAAAAATTCACTTGTTTTTACCAAATATACTGCAAATTTGCGTTTCTTTCAGATCTGTTCTTCTATTGTTTCGATTTCCTACACAGCGCAGAATATATTTATTGGAAATGCCTATTCGTTTTTGACTTCAATATGACAACGGAATTGTTACTACTGGTTATATTTCTACTATATTTCTTTTAGCTATGTTGCAATCTTGTTGTCCAATAATAATACGTTGCTCACAAAAAGCAATTTTCACCATTCGACTGTCAAACACCACCATTAATTCAACAGACTCATATAAAACTATACCGTTTAACGATTGTCTCTGCCCTATTGTATCGATAAGCCAATGTCTTGACAATGAATTCCTCAGAGAATGTCGTGTAATATCACTGCTTTTATTGGTATTATTAGCATATTTTATTTCGAAGACTCTTATAATTAGTGGAGATGGTGCTTATATTTTTGTTCATCTTTATTGGACATTTTGTTTCATTTGTTTTTTCATAATATTAATTGTGCTCTATTGGAGAAATTATTATTATAACGAGATGACTATAGTTCTTATTGTTATAGGTTTTCTACCATATTACATATGGATTTGTACATAAACTTTTGTGTATAATCAAATGGCTCTATTTAAATGCCGTATAACAATAAATACAGACTATTTTCTCTCTACTTTTAAAAGAATTTCGTCCGGATGGTACCGATAAACGAACATCTTACAGGTCCATCACCATTTACTGTCGAAATGAAGATAAAAATAGCAGAAGATGAACATAAAAGGAAAACCAGGCTTTTTTGTTCGTTACCTTTTCAAATATATTACTGCAAACGAAAAAGTAGGACCAATATAAGCAAGGGGGAAAAAGCGGATCCACGAGGATCCAACGATCCAGTATGCATCAGGATCTGATACGATCTGTGGGATTCAAGAATTCAGGATCCGCTTTTTCCCCCTTGAATATAAGTATTTTTAATTAAAAAATCTCCATCAATAGTGTGCAAAATGAAGCAAAACATTTTTTTCTTGAATGAATATTAATCAAACCAAGTTTAACTCTAAAGAACTTGTATAACGAAAATAAAACCCATATGCAATCTTTTTATCACTTCAATTTTTTGATAATTTTTTTCTTTCTGCTGTGTTATCAGTGTTCTCAAGTCATTTCTTCCAACATGCTATATAAATATGCGCATCTTTACAATTACACAGCACAACACAAAACACTACAATAAACTCAATGAGTAATTCGAATACAAGCACACACGAACAACCTACTGGACGTATTATTCAAAATTTTCATCTTGTTTGGTTAGACGCAAATATAAATGAAGAAGCTGATGATTTTCGCAATTCCATTACGAAATTACGGCAGGTGGTAAACACTGTCAACACATTTGTTGATGCGAACAAATGCATCGACTTCATCAACAATATTCCAGAAGAAACTGCTTTCATGATCATTTCTGGAGCACTCGGGCAAACAACTGTGCCAATTGTTCATAACAAAAAACAAATAAGCGACGTTTATATCTTCTGCGGAAATAAGGATTGGTATGAGAAATGGGCGAAAGAATGGTCAAAAATCAAAGGTGTCTTTACGGACATTCAGCCCATATGTGAAGCACTCAAACAAGCAGCACATGCTTGTGATCACAACGCGGTCTCAATCAGTTTTGCAACAACTAAAGATGCAGCTACGAGTGTCGACAATAAGAGCGCTCTTGATTGTTCCTTCATGTATACACAAATACTGAAGGACATTTTACTTACTATCGACTTTGATCATGGACATATCATGAACTTTTTAAAATACTGTCGTGCCGAACTCTCTGGAAATTCAAAGCAACTGAAAAATGTCGACCGAATTGAAAAAGAATATCGTGATCATCAACCAATTTGGTGGTATACATGCGAGACTTTTCTTTATTCAATGCTTAATCGAGCTCTTCGACTTATGGATGTCGATATTATCGTTCAAATGGGATTTTTTATTCGTGATTTACATAAGAATATTGCTGATCTTCATTCAAAACAGTTCAGTGGTCAAACTTCTTCTCAGTCGTTCATCGTCTATCGTGGTCAAAATTTGTCACAAACTGACTTCAATCAGTTGAAGCAGAATCAAGGTGGATTATTCGCTTTCAACAATTTCTTATCCACCAGCAAGAATCGAAAGACATCGTTAAACTTCATTCGTCGTAATCCAGGTAAAGGTGATCTAGTTTCAGTATTATTTGTAATGCGCATTGATCCCTCGATCCAAAATGCACAATTTGCCAATGTCGATAAAATTAGTGCTATTTCTACTGAAGAAGAAATTCTCTTCTCGATGCATTCAGTATTTCGTACTGGACAAACTAAACAATTTCCTGGTTCTATTCCTATCTGGGAAGTAACACTAACATTGACCAGTGATAACGATCCCGAATTAAGCAAATTAACTGAAAGTATTCAGAAAGAAGCTTCTTCTAGTTATAAAGGATGGCATCGTCTCGGTAAACTGCTGATCACATTGGCAAAATTCGACAAAGCGAATGAGTTATATGAAATTCTACTCGAACAAGCTTGTGATCAAAATGAAAAAGCATATATATTTCATCAATTTGGCACGATTCATGATGGGCAAGGAAACTACAACGAGGCAGTTGAATATTATGAAAAATCACTTGAAATATCGAAAAAAAGTCTTCCTGCAAATCATTCTTCGTTGGCTATTTTATACAACAACATCGGATTGGTGTATAAAAGTATGGGCGAGTACTCCAAAGCACTTGAATATTATGAAAAAGATCTTGAAATATCGAAAAAAAGTCTTCCTGAAAATCATCCAGATTTGGCTACTTCATACAACAACATCGGATTGGTGTATAAAAGCATGGGCGAGTACTCAAAAGCACTTCAATATTATGAAAAATCACTTGAAATCAAGAAAAAAACTCTTCCTGAAGATCATCCTTCGTTGGCTACCTCATACAACAACATGGGAAGTGTGTATGACAGCATGGGCGAATACACAAAAGCACTTGAATATTATGAAAAATCACTTGAAATCATGAAAAAAAGTCTTCCTGCAAATCATCCTTCGTTGGCTACTTCATACAACAACATCGGAGTGGTGTATGACAGCATGGGCGAATACACAAAAGCACTTGAATATTATGAAAAAGATCTTGAAATATTGAAAAAAACTCTTCCTGCAAATCATCCAGATTTGGCTACTTCATACAACAATATCGGATTGGTGTATGACAGCATGGGCGAGTACACAAAAGCACTTGAATATTATGAAAAATCACTTGAAATCATGAAAAAAAGTCTTCCTGCAAATCATTCTTCGTTGGCTATTTTATACAACAACATCGGATTGGTGTATAAAAGTATGGGCGAGTACTCCAAAGCACTTGAATATTATGAAAAAGATCTTGAAATATCGAAAAAAAGTCTTCCTGAAAATCATCCAGATTTGGCTACTTCATACAACAACATCGGATTGGTGTATAAAAGCATGGGCGAGTACTCAAAAGCACTTCAATATCTTGAACGTGCGCTAGATATTCGTCAACGGTCGCTACCATCAAATCACCCAAGTATCAAAAGTGTGAAGCAGAGCATTGAAACAGTAAAGGGAAAACTGAAAGTATAAATTTTTTGTTTTCCAGTGCTTTGTTTATTGACTGTAGTATATGTGACTGTGACTTTGTACGGGCGTTTTGTCACAGATATCATTATAAATCTAAATAAAGTCAGCAAAAATTCTGCTAGAGGAGAAGAAACGTTTAGTAAATGTCGAATATGTAACGTTGTCTCACAAGGAATTGAAATTTGAGATAACAAAAAAACTGATCTTAGTAAATAAAATAATCGTAAAAATAATTACTACGCTACCTAAAAATCTTTAATGGATATTAAATACGCTGAGAAAATTGTAAGTTTATTATTTACGTTTATATTGAATACAATAGAATGTCTCTATTGTGAATATGAAATCTTTTGAAAAACAGGAAAATCATTCAGAGTTGTTGGAATAGTGTAACGTTCCACCTTGATAGTCTGTTTATTATAATAATGTTGCCACTTAAAATTTCCTTAATCAAATTTTGCTAGACAAACAGTGCGTGATGTTGCTTGATTTGTATAAATAGGCGCAACTAAATAATGAGTTCCAAACATGAATTGGTCATCAGCTTGATAACTTTCACTCTTATTATAAAAATCATAGAAGATTGGTGGTAGAATAGACGTACCATTTTGACTTGAAATGTTCAAATGATATTCAGCATAATTTATGATAAAATGAGGGAATATCGGGATTCAGTTTTTTTAGATTTATTTTCCAACAGGATTTATTTATTGTATCAAGAGTTCGTGGCACCCTCAGTTTTGTTCATTGCCACATTGTCATCTGCACCCTCACTTGGCATTTCGCCTTCACCCACACTGGAGAGAGATGATAGAATTTATTTCGAAATACACAGGGATTTTTAAACAAATCCGAATGAATCTCAGAAGGATAAACCTCGATAATTGCTGTTTTCGATTGCAATAGGGAAAAACACCATCAAATATGTGTTACGATTGTTTGAATTATATGAAATAAATGTTTCTTTAATAAATAAAATTTGAAAAAAAAATCAAGTACAAAAATTTCTCTTCAACAGCAACCGACATTCAATCATAAAAAATATAAGAAAATAAAAGTAAAACATATGTGACAGATTGTTACAATGTAAATCTTTTGTTGTTGTTTGTTTTCATGCAAAATCGAATACCAATTTGAAAATATTCAATTATCGTAGCGAATATAGTCAATGTACATCCTAATTTTTCGATGGACGATCAATACGGACGCCGTGACGGTACAAAACGGTAGCGTATACGACCATTTACGATAAATCACGACTGTTTATGCTCGTGCTAATTTGACTTGGGGAACTAAAAAAAAACAAAATAGTCAAATTAATCGTTAGTTCGATGATGAATTTGGTCTATTTGCTTCTTTTTCTTTTGACTCTCTTCTCTTCTTCACATTCTCTTAATCAAATACAAATACGCAGATCTATTAACCTCTCATAATTTTATTACAGTGCTCTGAAATTTCGTCAGTTATGTAGTAGACGCTACTTACTCGGCTTTTGAAGATTTCGGTGTTTGTGTTGCATGATCTTTTTTTGTTTTTAAACGGTGAATAGAACGACGAGGCATTTTAAACTATAATAATCTAAATAGTCAACTGACAAAATGTAAATACTTTAACCTATAACGTTTTTTATGAACTTAGTACAAAGTGTTTTCGAAAAACGAATAATAAGAGAATTAACTTAAGTAGATGTCGGTATAGTTCTTAAAGATGAGAGAAATTTCGTTTTTTAATTGTGCATTAATCATGCGAAGTTCATATAGAAAAATAAAATGAAACGTAGTTTTATCCTCCACATCCTCCGCATCCACCACATCCACCACTACCACAACTTGCACATCCGCCACCACATGCTGATGTAGGCTTGTTATTTGAATTATATTGATCTTGTTGAGAAAGATGAAGAAGCCGTAGCTGGTTTTCGTTTTCCTCTGAAATTCGAGTTTCATCTCTTTGAACCATTGCACATGAACTATTGAACAGAGATTTCTCCAAGTAATTGCGATCAATATATTTTCCATAATCTGTTTGATAAGTTTGCTTCCATCGATCAGCAGTTTCGCTGTATGCACTTGTCAATTTCGATGATTCAATATCATCGTCATGATTTAGAATAAAACCACATAGAGCTTTTGAAAATTTATGATAGTCAGATGGATGTCTCATATGAGTATGCCAAATTAAGTCAATATCAAATGTTGGCACAATCATTTGATTTTTTTTAGCCAATTTAATAAACGAAACATATGTTTGAATGAGATTTTCAAATGTTAATTCATCGAGTCGGTGCAATTTGTAAGAAAACAAAGCATGTTTTTGAAAGTTTTCTAAAAATTTTCTTTGCCGAATAATTGCACTTGATAAATCGATTGATGGAGAAAATAATGAATCTTTACGTTCTAATGAATAATAATTCACTGATGGATTGTATGTTACTTTATTTTTCGATATAAAATTGAAAGCTTGTTTATCAACAAGACCATCTCGAAGTTGATTCTTGCAATCATTTAGATAATCAATCGGATGAAGACGATGAACATGCCAAATCCATTCGATTTCCCATGGAAGCGTTTCCTGTACTCTCTGCTTTCTCATTTGACCACTTGCCATTCGTTGACAATAATCTTGAATTAATCGATCTAGCTCAACGCCTTGCGCGCATACTTTTGGATTTTGAATTACTTTTCGAAGCAAGAAAATATGTTCGACAAGTGCATGATAGGCTATTTCAAATATTTGTTTATCATGTGTATGAATTATGGCTTCATGATGCCTAATCAGAGCGAAAGACACACTCGCTCCCATTTGTCCGACGAAATTTTGTTTTATGATTCTACATACTTTCCTTTGGAAGTTTTTTTTTTACTTCCTATGACGCATATTTTATTATTCATACATATGCTGATGACGAAATAATATGAAAACAACAAGAAAGGTAAATAAGAGGCGTCATAAGATGAGCCCAAAAAAGCAAGCTATTGCTATTTGTTTAAATAACATATACGCATGTTTTTTGCTCTATACAAACACAATCTCTACAATGAATCAATTTTTTGATTTCAAAGGTAAAAATAAATATTGACAATTAATTTGAAATATTCGAATGATTTGTACAAGTTCATTTTCGCTCAACAATATCAATGGATCAGAATTTGAAAGGAGATTTAAACGAGAAATTCGTTTTGAAAATATTCCACAGATCTGCTGATTAGTCCATTTTTTTAGTTAACTCTCTCAGAAGACTTTTGTCTATAAATAACGAATTTAAATGAGAGGAATTTGTTTATAGATATTCAAATAGAATTTATCATCAAGATTTTCTTGTACACTTGTTAGACTTTCTCGAAATGAATTTTCTGATAATGTATTTTTGTATTGATCTGAATTATAGAAAATAGAATTAAATTGAAAATAAAATCGAAGTGTTTTTAATGAATGTAATGATGAACGAATGCGATTTTCAAGTATGAATCCATTGGGATATGAATTGCTCGGATATTTTTGATAGATTTCTAAATTAATTAAAGATGATAAACGAACTCATGAGTCAAATATTGATTCATATGAATAATTATTTTCAAAAATTTAACTGTTTGTCATTCGAAATTAATTAATTTTTGAAATTTAACAATTCTTTTTCTTTCACAATCGAAACAAATGAATATTTAGTTCATTTATATTCACTTATTGATGAAAAATTTCATACAAGAAAATGTTCATCATTTCGAAATGGTAAACCATCAACTATATTTCCTTTTGGAAATTTTAAATTAATTTTCTATCTTCCAAAACAAGTTTGTTTCTTTTCTCTTTTATAAATAAATCGAAATCTTTTGTTCTTTGGCAAGTTATTATCAACACCAGCATATCTCTTACCATCTATTCAATCTTATTCGATTGATTCTTTGAAAAATATGCTTTTACATTCATTAAATCAATCACAACAGTTCGATCTAAATATTTTCTCTTTATTTTCAAATAAAACCATCTTTTATGTTCTCTAGAGAAGTTCCATCGAAAGACGAAGAGATCGATGAAAGTCTCTCAACTATGTCTGTTGACTAGGAAAAAAAAAGAAATTTTGTTTGCGAAGATTAGAGAAATTGTTCGTGTATTTGATCTTATTGTCATCATTTGAATATGTTCAACAATAATTCGATATCACAATGTGATTAGATGAGAAAGGTAATGTTTCTTTTATAGAAGTTGAAGAAGAACTATTCCGTATGATTAACTTTAACAACAGAATAGGCTTGTCATAGGATCGATCGTATTTACAAAGAAAACAATTGTTCATCGCAAATACTTTAAAAAACGAAAGTAAACACATGAAGAGATTTTATTAATTTATTTAAACCAATTTACATATTTATCAATGAATTCGATAAGAGAAAAGAAAGATCAATTACTTCGCAAAGTCTTTATTAGACTTTGATAATAAACAATTCTTAGTAAATCAATCAGTATTTGAAATAATAACAAAATTGAAAATAAAAATGCAGAAAAAGCAATTGTAAATGTATAATAAACATTTGGTTTATCAAATATAAATACTTCGGCATAGATACATACAGTTAACACGTATAATAAAGCGGAGAAAAACATCAATCGAAACGGCTTTATATAAATAGTCATCAGTAAATAAATATTTCCATAAGAAAGTAGAATTACAAGTCTTTGTAATGGATATAATGTTTCATCATAAGATTTTTTAATTGGTTTATTATTAAATTCCATAAAAGAATAGATCGATTGGAAATTGATTTCATTGAAAGAATGCCAATATTTGAGACAATTTTTTCCAAAATGAGAAATATTTCGAACATCTTTTTCAAATTGAAATATCTTTTCTTTCAAGTGAATTAATTTTTCTTTTTCAATTTGCAAATGTTCTTTGAAATAGAGATGTTTTGAATGAATATCTCTCATTAAACAAAATAACATAACAAATATTGATCCATAAACAATAATTAATATGAAACAGGTCACTAATATTTGCCATTGCTTTTTATTCAACAAATAATCATTTAATTGACATTTCTGTTTGAAGAAAAAGATTCAAATATTCTCTTTGATTTTCACAAGGCAATGCGAAAGACTTACCAATTGACTAACAACTTTTCTTTGAATATGTCCAATGAATTGTTCATTGATAAGATCCGAATAGGCCGACATGATCAAAATCAGAAGAATTTGCAGTTGAATTAAAGAATAAAGTAAATACAAATAGAATAAAATCTTCTGTTTGGATGTTTTCTATTGAATAGCTTTGAAACAGATGAAATCAATCGATTTGTTTTGACAGATTACTCGATTATTTAATCTAGAACAAGAACAAAATTCATATATTTTATCAGTTTATTAGATAATACAAATATCGATTTGAGACGAAGAGAACTTGAAGACGATTATGAATCCTTAACGAATGTTTTTATCGTAGTTACACATATATTAACACAGACACACATAACAGCCTTGATAAGAATAATAAATGACAATAATACAACTAAACTCTCCATTAGACTAATGAACTTGATTTCTTTTGTGAACTGACACATTAAAACAAAAAGTGTATTGACTATTGTAAATGTATTAATTGATATTGATCCACCATAGACAAAAAATAAAATGACCGCATTGAATAATGCAAAATAACATAGTGAACATCGTAAATTGACTAATTTATTTTCTTGGTCAGTAAACTGTTGATAAAGTTGAATTGTGACATTTACAATTTCATCGCTGGTATAATTATGAACACAGTAGAAGCAGTTGTGTTTATCGGCTAGCATGTCGCTGAATATTTTCTTATTTGTTTCTGCGATCATTGCAAATGAAATTGTATCATTTTGTTTAATAACAGATAAGATTTGTTGTGCATAATAAGAAAATGAGAGTATATATATAAGAAAAATTCCGACTGTAAAAAAACATAAAAATGGCGTTGAGCTTATGTTTCGAAAGCGTTCACATGCTGGTGCCTAAAAAATAGTTTCATATAATTTCAATATTCGAAAAACAATTGTTGAAAAGTTACAAATTCGAAACCAAAGCAGCTCAAGCACTTTTGGGCAACTTGAAATTCTCTATCATCTAAATAATATGAAAGATAGTTTAACTGGTTGAAAGATTGAATCGTTTGACTTACTCGTATTATGATTATCTGTTGTCATGCTCTAATCAATTGATTCGATGGAAGTAGTTACAACAATCTTCTTTTCTAACTTGAATGTCTACGACAATATTTGCATACAAAGTGATCTTTTGTTTTCCCCGTCGGTCATTCATTTTCTCCTTTTATTTCTCATTGGATAAACATCGATCGTCAATCAGTAGCTTTGCTTCATTTCAAGTTTCGATAATTTTTATAAAAAAAAGCCCAAATATTAATTTGTTTAGAAAATCGTTAGTAAATCGAAAAAAATATCGAGAAAGTGTTTTGTTTCATAAGTTTTATATAAATAGATAAGATCAAACACAAAGCGTAAATTTGATAATATTTAATGGTCAATAAAAGAAAGAGAATAGAGAGGTTTCACTGTATGACGAAATAGAAAATAATAATAAAATGTTGTAGAATGGATATAAAAAAAGCAATGGATAGAAATACTCTTCTGTAGTATACCAACGAAAATGTTTTATGATGTTAAGAAATTGAGAAGATGTACACTAAAACATAGATTTTGATCGATCATAAATTCTTTGAAAAGATTTGTAATTCAACACACAATTTCTCCAGTATATATTGAGGATGATGAAGAAGAACAACTTTTATTTTTTATACGAACGTAGAGAGTCAATATCGAAGAAATTTCTGAACACGATAATTGTTTAAATCTATGACGTATAAATTAAGTTGTCCATCAAACACCAAAGAAATAGGATTATTGAGCAATGTGGAATTCGATCCGGAAATTCCTGTAGTTCCAAGAATAGTTTGACCGTTGAGTTGATCAGGTACAAAGAATTGTATCCGGTGATTATACCGATCAGCTACATACATATTACCCATTGGATCAAGTTCAACATCAGTTGGAAAGGAAAGTTCTGTTGATAAACTACCAGGCGCACCATTAATCTTACCAGCGACAAGGGTCCAATTACTCGCGTTTAATGCCCAACGGACAATACGATGCGTGCCAGCATTAGCAATAAGAAAACTATTTGTGAATACATCGAAATAGGAAGCAATAGGACTCAATAATTGATTATAATTCGTTCCACCTCCATTTTGACCGATGATCGTTGTGCTCGCTGAAATATTACATTGAAAATCTACTATTCGATGACTGGCATAATCTGCGACATATATCGATCCTGTTTTCAAATTACGACCTAGATCATGAGGATAATTTAAGAGTGTAGTACTCATATAATTACCAACAATGCCTATAAAATGAGTAAACAGTTCTATTACAATCATATCATAAGAACTATATACCTGTTTGACCAAAGCAAATTGATCCTGACAAAGCATTCTTAGGCCAGAGCATGACTCTCGCATTTTTCATATCCGAAACATACACATTTTCAAGTTCATCGACATAAATACCTGTACATTCATTGAGTTGTGCTAAATTTGAGCCTGGAACACTGTTAGCTTGCCCAGCTACTGTTGTACCGTTTGCATTTCCTCGTAAATATTTTTGAACTCGATGACCATATCGATCAGTAACATACAAAGTATTTGACGAATCTATAAACAAATCCCAAGGACCTACTAATTGATTAGATCCAACTCCACTTGTTCCATTGCCAGCTACAGTAATTCCGTTGACATTCCATCGCAGTGCTGCCGATCGAACTAAAGAAGAAGATAATTATGTTAAATCAATCGAAGAGGAATTACATTTCTTAGTTTTTGTCTTTATCAATAGAGATATAAGAATTGCAGACGCAATTAAAATTAAGACAATGCTAGTTGTAATGATCAAGGTGAATTTTCGTAAACATCTAATGTAAAATAAGAAGAAAAAGGATCGACAGAGAAAACGAAAAGAATAATCATTTTACTTTGTCGTCTTCTTCTGGTTCTTCCTTTTTCTTGTACGATGATTATCTTTAACTGTGTCCTACAGGAAACAATTTCTTCCAAGTATATGAAACGATTTATTTAGTTAGACAAGTTACATAACAATCGGTTGTTTCTGAACGACTTATGTGCAATATCCGTTTGTTTCGCTTTTGTCGAACAGGTGCCGATTGCTTTGTTCGAATGGATATATGCACAATTCTTCTTGACTGCTTTCGTCTCTAAACGACGACACAATTGAGAAACAAATACATCTCAAAAACAAACTTTTGCTCTAACTGCTTTCCGATAAGACAGCCGGTTTATGTCTGCAGACGATGTCGAAACAAAATCTTTGACACTAACCTTCGATGAAGACATACATGTACTTATTCGATTCATCGACATCGAAAGAATGACTATACACAAATGTTTTTTTAAAATTAGATTGTAATTATTTAAATGAATTTTCTTTGTCTCATTTCCATTGACATAGCAACCGTCTTTTGACTGTAAAAAAAGAATGAATGTGTATAATCAGAAGATTCAATTTAATTTTCGATCGATTTATTTATCATTAGATGAGTCCAAAAAGGTTTTTTCCTAACGGCGTTAAATCTGTTTCTGAATTGATATTTTCGTTTTGAAGTTTACGTCGAATAGCTTGAGATCGATATTGTTCGCGTTCAGGTGTCATTGCTGGATGTTGTCGAGGAAACATTTTAAAAAATTGTGCATAACGTGGACGTAAACTCGAATTAGCTCGAGATCCATGCAGAGTACGTTGATCCCAGAGGATAGCTGAACCTGCTCGAGTTGAAATATGACAAGCAACCGAATATAATTCAGGAATATCCGCTCGATCAAGCAGAATAAATCGTTGATGCTTTCCATATCTTGCTCGTAGAGATCCGTGTTCTTGTGTCCATTGTGGCAGATATTTATGAAAACCAGGTACTAACCAAAAGCCACCGTCTTCTTCTAGATTATCAGCAAGATTAACTAAACCTTGTACATTTAATTCTCCAATAGTAGCACAACCGGGTTCATTATTTTCAGTAATCCAATGACTATCGAAAGTATATTTCAATGAACTAAGAATTTTGATTTGCGTTGAATTATCTTGATCTTCGATGTAACTCCATGGATTCATATCGAGATGAAGATTGATCATTGTTGAACGATCTTGATGCATTCGAGCAGGTCGAAACATTCCGTAACGATCGTGATTAACCCTTTACGGCCGGATGTTGCTTTTTGGCAACAATTTTGCCGTAGGGGGGTACGGGATTTTGAAAAAATTCGGACACGAAAAATTGATCCCTATAACTAAACAACAAAGAATATATAGAAAGAAAACTTTTTCCTTGTTGTCTTCTGGTAGCCGGCCGTAAAGGGTTAACAAGAAGATCTTCTGTTTGAAGAATAGAAGCAAAAGCTCTATGTAACGCTGGTGTCTGTCGATTGAGTATTATCTGTCGTGTCCATAAACTTGCATCACCAATGATACCTTCTTGGACAAGACCTGTTCTACGCCAAAGGCTGCAAAAACAAAAAAATCGAAAGTCAATATTTAGAAATATTTTTTACTTTGGAGTCCAAAGTGTTTCGTCGTTTCGAACTTTGTCATTGACACGTGATTCGATAACATTCCAAATATCTGATATCGTTTCTTTACATTGCTCGGATGTAAAAACATTTGCAATAACAACGAAACCATATTCTTCAAAAAAAGCACGTGCTTCGTTGGCTTCTGTCGAGTTCAGATCGTCAATAAGAAAACTTTTGACGTATCCTTCAGAATCTCTCGGTATTACAGGCGGTTGAAACATATTTTCAAAAATAAAACTCAAGAAAAAAACAACTGTGTTATATAAATGGTAAAAAAACCCATTTAACATGAATAATCTGATAATAAAAAAAAGTTATTTCAGATTTACTTGAAAGAAATACGAAAGTGTCCACTACTGACATCTGTCCGATGAAAGTTTCTTTTCTCCTGTGATTTGCGGTTTGTTACCTAGCATTCATCGGTTTTGTTTGAAACTTAAAGTTTGGCAGATATCAAAAATGCGTCGAGCATCACCGAACATGTCGAATTATGATTATGATTATGATGAAAATCAAACTTTAAAGCGATTAGTTCGTTCTCAACCGATGAATCCGAGACGGATTTCATTGAAATCGATGGTTATCGATGGAAAATGGAGATATCGTGAAGATGAACATGATGAACTTCGATTAGAATCAATTGGAATTAAGAATTTAGTTGAAATTTGTCATGAAATTCTAATTGAATCATCAAAACCAAAAGAAGAGCGACGTTCGAAATCGAAATCACCTTCATCGAGACCAATTGAACCATTTCCATTGATTAAATTCGATCGATACGAAAAACTCTCACTACAAGAACGTAAAAATCTAAAACAAGACCGAATTTTTAATCTTATGACAATCGTCTATCAAGCTGCAGCTACAGACGCCTCGATTTCTCAACTTGTTCGCATTTGGCATGAAGTAGAAGAGCATAATCGATATCCACGAAAGAAAAAACAAGAATCTCAACCGAAAATCTCTTATAAATATGCATTCGAACAGTTAATTCGTCGACCAAATGATCGAATATTTCAAATAGCTCTTCATGCATCTTTAATTAAAAAAAAACATCCAATTGATCTGCAAAAAATCCGTCGAGAATTGGGATTCGATAGACAGGAATTCGATATCGAATCGATTCGTCAATCAAGTCGAGATTTTCAAGATTTAATCAATTTTCTTCGCGAACGAAAACGACACATAACTCAATCTCAGTTATCGATCAAAGCTAAAAGCAAACACGGTCTCTGTGCTAATGTTTCAGCAACTAAATTCCGTTTAGGTAAATCTTATAAAAGATTTGTTGTTTTCGATTGATAATTGTTTTCAGTCTGTCGAGCCATTGATAAAGCTGGTTTCGATCTTAGTCCGGATACGGATTTTACTAGTGATCTTCTTTGGAGTGACGCATTGATTTCGATGGATCTTGTTTCAGCTTTGAAACCCCATCAAAAAATCAATCATTTCCCAGCAATGAATCAAATCTCACGCAAAGATTTCTTCGCTAATAATTACGAAAAGTGAATCTCATTTTTTTTTGTCGTTAAATCGAACAAAGCCTTTTTTCTTCTCTTTTTCAATAGATTATCTTATTCATTTCCAAATGAATACAATTTCTGTCCGAAAACATGGATCTTTCCCGAAGATTACAATCTCTGGTATTCATCTGCATTAACTCGATTGAAAAAAGATTCAATTGCTTACATTCTCAAGCCAATAGATGTTGCCAAGGGCGACGGGTAAAACCAATCTCTTCATACAAATCAAAAGAATATATTTGTCTATCGATTAGAATTGCGATTCATTGCGATTATAAACAAGTTAAAAATATGGAAAATTACATCCTTCAAGAATATATTCCTCAACCTTTTCTCCTCAAAGATTATAAATTCGGTGAGATTATTTACGCTTCGGGATGAGCTATTTGAAGTAACTTTTTCTTTTATTTAGACCTTCGAGTTTATGTTTTGATTACTTCGTGTGATCCGTTGAGAGTTTTTATTTTCAACAAAGGATTGTTACGTGTCTGTTCGAAAAAATATCGACTACCAACTGGAAAAAATGAAGTTTGTTGACTTGGAAAAAGAATTTTTCTATACGATTTTTCTTTTAGAATAATCATTCGATACATTTAGCAACCTATCGAACTGATAACGAAGATAATTGGGAAATCGATGATGAGCTACGAACACTTGAATTTCTCCTTCATTATGTCCGAGAACAAAATAAAGACGAGAGAAAACTGTGGAAAGATATTCAAGTAATCAAATTTTCGACATTCTTCGCGTTTAAATTCTTCCGTAATTTTTAGAATATCGTTCTGAAAACGGTGTTTCTTGTCGAGCCACATTTATTGACGGCTTATCGAACGTGTCGACCGGGTTCATTAACATCGAGTGAAAGCGTTTGTTTTGAAGTATTGGGTTTTGATATTTTAATTGACGAGCATTTGAAACCTTGGATGATCGGAGTCAATCGATCTCCGAATTTCGATGCGGAAAATCAAGCTGAATTCGATGTTAAAATGCAATTGCTTTTCGATACATTCGATTTACTTCGATTTCGAGTTGATGATCGAATGAAAAGTTCAGAAATCGAGAAAATCGAATCTCAACAACGATTATTAACAAATCTCGGTCGAACAACAAAAAGTCCAATTGATGAATTGGTAAAAAAAGAAAAAAAAAAAGAAAAACGAACTACGATTTTTTGTTTATATTTCAATAGAAAGAAACTTTGAATTTACTTCGACGAGAGAAAAAACGAGACGCATTCGAACATTATCATCTCGGTAATTTTACTCGTTTGTTTCCTATCGAAGACGAACGACGAATGGGCGATCTAATGAATATTCTCAAGAAATCTTTCGAACTTTTATCACCAAAAACGAATTTTAATTTCAAATATTCGTTCGATATCAATGAAATCGATTTAGTTAATCAAATAGCTGAATTAGAAAACATTCAACCGAAAAAATCGGTTGAAAAAACCGAAAGAATCGACTCAAATCCGTATGTGAAACCTGTTTCAACGCAAACACCATCGGATATCATTCGAGAAACTTCATCCAAAGTAACAAAACGAAATCCAAATGTTCTTGTTTCAACTGGACAAGTTTCTCGTCCAAAAATCGAATCACAAGTAGCTCTTCCAGGTGTTTCAGCTTGTCGAATAACCGAGAAAAAAGCCTATTCAACCTCCGAAGAACGAAAGCAACGTGCCGAAAGTCCAACAACTCGCCAAGAAAGAAGACAAAGATCCAATGATAAATCACAAGTTGTCACTCAATCAGCAATTATTCAAGCTACTCGACGAAAAGAACTCGCCGATCGATCTCCGTCGATTGACATGACCAAAGAATTGAAATTAACCGAGAAAGAAATCGATCATCTTCATGAATTAATCTTCAAACGAATGGAGAAATTAACTCTTCACTGTCCAAATCGATCCGACGAACAAACTCAACGGATGTTCATTGAAATGCTCGACAATTGGCCCGAATTTCAAGCCGATGTCGGCCGATTTTGGTTGGCTGAATTAGATACTGATAAACGGCAATCGGTGATCGAAATTGTTTGGACAAATCTCAATCAAATCATGCTCGATATTTGCATACTCGAAAATCTCGTTGAATATCTACCATTAAATCGCAATTTACTCAAATTAAAACGTCGTTTACTCGCTAATCACGGTCAACCACTGTGGGATGCTTGTCAAGATCGTCATAAGTACATTGAACTTCTTTCGATAAATAGAAATACGAATTGATCTATGTTTTAGTTCGTGGGAATCGTTGTTTGTCAAAAGTACAAACGCGATATCATCGATCGAATTAGATTGTTGCTATCGTTTTGTTGATCTGTGTAAACAATCGTTGTTTATTGTCTATCAATATTCACGACAGCAGAAATATTTTTCGAAAAACTAAACTAAAACATAAACATGTCAACCTTCACGAATAAATATCTGGCATTTGTTGTTTTGATCAAGGTGAAAACATATTTGTAAATATTTGAATAAAATACGACTCATTGTTCACACGTTGCTCTCTATTATACGAAAGTCTTCTATCATTCACACTCACTCCAATCAAATCAACTTATCAAGCGTATCGTTCTTGATCTGTCGGTATATGTAAACGAAAGATGTATCTATCATATAATACTAAACAGACACTCTATCCATTCATTTAATCAATATTCAACCTTGGTATTTTTCTCTCTCTCTCTTAATGTATATATATAAGTGCTCATACGCGTATACGCACTCTCAAAAGCGAAAAAAAAATGTACGCTCAATATCCTCCAATAACTTTCTCAAGTGCTTGTCCATTTTCGTGTGCAGTCGCTGCATTTGCAACTCGTTTAGGTGGACAAATCGATCCGGACTTTTTACTTCAATGTCAAATACTCGATCCGAAATTTCAGAAACGTATCGATGATTTAAAGGCAGTTCCGTTGGATTTTCAACCCGTACAAAGTAGTTATGCCGAACAACAAGATCTATTTCTCGATATTGATAGTAACAATCAATTCTATGATTCATGGGATTTCAAACAACATAATTCGTGGTTAGGCAGTCCCGAACAATGGCAATCGACCTATGCTTTAGACGATGATATGGTTATTGACTTGATTTAAAGACATTTTATTGTTGAATTATTTTTAAAAAATTTTTATTTGCATAAATTTGTTCGAGAGGTTGAATCAATTCTTCAAACATCTTGGTTTCTACAGGTCGACATTCGTTTAATTCAATGAGGAATAAAATTTGATGGAGAAATACAAGATAACAGTAGAGTTCTAAATGAATCCATTCGTTTTCAGTTAAATTCATTGCTCGACTTTGTTGATATTCGATTAAAAAGATTCGTACATAATCGAACCTGAATTTTGATTCGACTAAACACCAAAAACATAAAGTCATCGCAATATCGAGTAGAAACGGTCCGTAGGATAACTCATCGAAATCTAAAACAGCTACGATTTGTTTTAATTCATGATGAAAGAGCACATTTTCATCATGAACATCCAAATGAATGAAACCTTTTGGCAAATCAATTTCGAAATCATTTTCAAATTGAATTTGTTCGCATTCATTTTCAATCAACGGAATACTTTCAGTTTTTTCATCGACTATTCGACGAATACGTTCGTAGATAATCGGCTGATTTTGTCGAAAGTTTTCACAACAATTGATTAATTGATATTTTATATGTGGAATGTTAATTGTTCGACGAGAATATTTCTCGTTGAAATCGATTGAATGTAAACGACCAAGAAATCGACTAATTTCAATGATTTGCCATAGATCTCGTTCGGAGTTTAGGTATTTTCTTCCCGAAATGAATGGAAATAGGGTTGCATAATGTTGATTCGAGAGAATGATGATGCCTGGCGGATCGATCGAAGGTACAACAGGAAGTTGTTGTTGTTGTCCTTCGAAAAGATAACGAAGAAATTTTAATTCGAATTTGATTGTTTGCAAATCAGCTGAAACATATTCTCGAAGGACGTAGATTTCATTTGATGATTCGATTTGAAATTTACATGTTATATTCGTCCATCCATCAGTTAATTGTTCGATCGAAGATATCGATCGACCCAATGAATAGTTTTTAATAATCAAATTTAATTCATCGATCGTTATCATTATTCATCATTCGAAACTAAACTAAACGACACCTTGAAATGCACGTCGATTTCATTGGTCAATTTCCATCCAATCTGAACACGAGTTTTGCTCTCATGTGTGTGTTGTTATCAAAAGAAAAATTCATTCTTCTTCTTATTTTTTAAGATAAATAAAAAAACATAATGTCTAGTGCTGCATTTATTTTGAACATTGTTTTCGCATCGATCATTACATTGATATTTCTCTATCGATGCGGAAATTTCCGTCGGCAACATCCGATAACGACGATTGCAGTGTTTATATCTTGGCTTTTCTCGGCACTTTTTATATTCGTACTTCCCCTCGATATTTCACATACGACGTATTTAGATTGTGTACGTGTGTCGATTCGTCAAATATTTTGAGAGGGTGCTGAGTTCAGTTTGTTTTGTAGAGTTCGAAGAATGAAACTTGTCCACAACCGTGGTCGAATATTGATTCGAAAGTTTATGAAGGCCTTTGGGATGTTGTTTATTGGACATCGCAGTTATTGACTTGGTAGACATTCGCTGAGATGTTTTGTTTTTTTTATTTATTTTTGTTGATTTAGGTTAATTTTACCGTTTATGCAATCATTCGGAGATACAGGTTGAGCAAATTCATCGTTTTGTTTTTGACAATTCTCATTTCGAAATCGATGTTTATTTAGGCGAATTTTCAATCAAAGGAAAGATAAAATATACACTTAAAGTTAATTTAATCTATTACGGAACATTAATGTTAATTTTTGTGATATTTCTTATTATTTTAATATCAAAATATCCTGTTAATTCATCGAATTTTACGGTAAAGAGAGAGAGAAAACGAGCGTAACAAGTTCGTTGTTTTTCAACTGAAAACTTGTTGAATGTTTAGGGAACATTGACAGCAGCGAGTACGACTTGGGGTTTAGTTCTTGTTGTTCTATTGCTTGGCTACGGTCTTGTTCGAATGCCTTTGAATATTTACAATCATTCTCGAGCAGGATTTATGTTAGGTGAACTTCAATTTCAATTATCTCAACTTTACAATGAAAAAATCGATGTCGAAGAAAAACTCGATTCATTAATCGATGAATTAACGAAATTCTGCATGCAAATCAAACCAAATAATCCACTAAGACCGTGTCTCAATCAAATTATTAAAATCGTACCCGAACAATATTCAAATCGAATTGAATTGACAGTCGAAGATTTCGAAAATAATCGAATTGTTCTCACGAATCAGCTCGCCGATCCCGATGTCGAAAGTCGACTTGTCAAATTACACGAACGTTTGAAAACAAATATTCATATTCATCATCGTGTACAAACCTATTGGACACAGAAAATCGATGATGCTTTCTATTTCGAAGACATCAACTCGAATATAATCAATCCTGAACGAAGATTTCTTCGACAAACACCATTTCCATCGTCTTGGTTGAGACGGAAACTATTCGATAATCATCCGAGATTAGGTTTGAAGAAAATTAAAAAAACGACGAAAAATTAATAAATGAAATTCGCTTTTTCTTAGAATGGTATACGTTCTGTTTTCTTCGTCCATGGTCAATTCGTATACTTGGCATCATTCTCGGTCTAATCTCATTGATTGTCATGTGGTCCGAAGTGACATTTTCAATTAATAAACCAACTCTTTCCATATTCGCATTAATTGTTGATTCAGCTCGAATTCATCATTATTATTTCACCATCGAAGTAGAACAGAAAAAAAACAATTTTCCATAAAAAAAAACGTTTGAATTCTTGTTTTTCAAGGTCTTCTGCTGTCTAGGCATCGCATATATGTGTGCTTGTGCCTATTACACGATGTTTCGTATTCGTGTATTCAATTATTTCTATCTTTCATTGTACCATTTGACGGATGAAAATAGTTTAGTCTATGCTGCAACATTTCTAAGTCGATTGACAGCTCCACTTTGCTATAATTTTCTCGGCATGATTCATATGGATCAAGCAATAACAAAAGAAACTTCTCGGCATCAAACTGTTTTCACTGATGTAAGATTTAAAATAACCCATTTGAATTTATTTGTTATTCGATATGTGTGTAGATTATGGGACATATGACAGTGATTCCAATGATTTCCGATGGATTTTATATCTATTTTCCGATATTAATCTGTCTGTTAGGCATTGGAACGTTTTTTCGACTTGGTTCGAGATGTTTGCATGCGTTTGGTTATCGACAATTCTTCGACGATGATGAACAATCAGCAGAATATGTCGAAGATGGCAAAGCATTGATGAGACGAGGTTTGCAAACAACAGTATTTACCAAGAGAATTCGAGTTTTGTTCTGTAGAAAGAAGAAATTTCGGAGGTTTGGATACGTTGTCCAGTGCGACGACAGCGGCACAACGTCAAGATCGTCGACGAGAACTCGAACAAAAGTATGGCTTGCGATCGGCATCAGCGATGGCATCGAATAATACGTTGACTCGGTCGAAATCGGGCAACAATTCTGGTGAATTTTTTGTTATTTGTTTTTCGAAAGAATAATTTTGTTTTTTTAGAAGAAACTCGACCGTTAATGTCTGAGAATGACGAAACCAGCGAATCAAATAATCGAGGTAAGTCAAACTAAATCCAAAGAAGAAGAAATCCGAAAATATTCTCTATTCAGTTACTTCGTTCTTTCGAAGGTAGTAGAATTTGGCTGCTAAATTTCATTTTTTTTGTTGTTGAAATATTTCGATTGCTGTTCCCATCAATCAATCAAAATCATCATTTGTATGTTTTTAGATTTGCTTCCTGAAATTTACCCCCAAACCACGACAGGTTATGAAGCCATTTAATTCTTCCGAACAAACAAAAAAAATTTTATTCCTGAATTCTTCTTCTTCATTTTGAAATGTAAATTCTCAATAATCACTGACACTGTCGTAGTGTTGTTGTTCTTATTCTTTTTCTTGTTCTCTTTCTATTTTTTTAATAAATAAACTCCTGAGTTCGGCATATCTTTTGTCTTGTTCGTTCTTATCTATTTCGATGGTTTACTTGCAACACGAAACATTTTTTTATTTATTCGAAAAATGAGTGATTCGGTAACGTACACGGCAAGTAATTTAACTGCTCTGCGAAATGATGTTCGAGATACGACCGATGTTTTGAAAGTTACTGTTGACAAATTAGTCGATCGTGGCGATCGTCTAGCAGAATTATCAGCGCGAGCCGATGATTTAAATCAATCGTCTGTTCATTTTCATCAATCATCGAGAAAAGTTCATCGTCGTATGCTATGGCAAAATCGTAAAATGACAATTATCATCAGTAAAATATTATTTTCTTCATCAATAGAAATCGAAATTCGTCTATTGCTGCTTTTTTTTTGTTTCTAGTTGCGGTTGTTGCAATCATCATAACTGTGATCGTTCTCGTTATAGTTAAACCATGGGAGAAAAAATAGTTTCTTTTGCCTTTTTTAAAATTCTTTTCCTTTGAAATAAAATGCAATACATGACGTATGATGATGATGATTCATTGAGAATGAATATGATTCCGTATTCAACAACATCATTATGTATGACACAAAATACAGAACACGAAAAAGAAAACATTGACACATCGACAAACAATATTTAAATATGTCACATATTTCATTTTCTTTTTTCGTAAAAAGAAATACTGCATTATGTTACAAGATTTAATAACAAACCAACCTGATCAATTACTATTTAATAGTGAGATAAAAGCCAATTTATCTTTACTAACTGAGCCTGAGCAATGCTTAGTTTGTATGGAATCAAAATCATTGACCCATTTCGAAGGTCATTATGACAACGATTGTAAGCATATAAATCGAACAATTTGCGATAGTTGTACGTATGATTATATACGAATGAATTGGAATTTACATGCGGATATTCAATGTCCGGAATGTTCAATTGTTTTTTCTCATGATGCAATAAAAACGATTCTTTTAAATTTCGGCGATACGAACCTATACGAACGATTTGTTCAATTTGATCTCAATCGCTCACTTGAACATCATCCTGAATTTATTTGGTGCGCACATGGTTGTGGCTCAGGTCAATTAAACGAAGGTGGCTCAATGAACAAAACAGTTCAATGTGTTAATTGTCAGAAATTAACGTGTTTTACTCATCGAACACCGTGGCACGATGGAATGACTTGCGAAGAATACGATATGCCTCGTCACGATGGTCAAGAACATGCGAGTGAACGTTGGATTCATACGAACACGAAAGATTGCGGAAAATGTCGTAGTCATATTGAAAAAAACGAAGGTTGCGATCATATGACATGTCGACAATGTAAATATGAATTTTGTTGGGAATGTTTGGCACCATATGCAAATATTAAACGAAATGGTGCTTATCTACATAAACGACAATGTAAACATTATCCACCGACGGAAACACGAAATATTTTCAAGCGTTTTATTGATCTTTTCTAATGAAAAGATGCACTATTTCGTTTTTTTTTCAAATGGTGCCAGATGGATAATAGAGGATCAATTTTGATATTTTTTTATTAAATAAATTAATGTAAACAGATTGAATGAAATTAATAAAGCAAAATTTCTTTTTTAATATTGTTCCACTTGATTGTCCATCTGTTGTTGATCGTATATAAACGCTTGACAATATTAACAAAACAAGAGAGAGTCGACATAGAATCTGTTTTTGTTCTCAATTACCGATATTCGAGTGATTGGACTCTTTGCTTTGAAATAGATTTCATTATGGCGACCGACAATTCGCCAATGTCTTCATTAGCTTTTCTTTGTTTTTTCATTCTTATTGTCAAGTAAGTTCTCAACTTGATTTCTGTCTCGAATTTTTAAAATTTGTTATAGTTTTCAATCGGCTGTTACAACCGATGAACTGACAGGAACATCATCATCTCAACATATCTGCTCATCCGTTGAAGCAGTAACAAAAAACGATAACTGTCCTGATCCAACAGCATTTAGTATCATTGATGAATATAGTAAAAATGATACGACATGGAAACTTGATTTTAAAGTATTTCAACAAGCATCGATAACGAATTCCGTTGATCTTCTCAATGAAATTCAACGTCGATATACAAGTTCAATTCCATGTCCATACACTCGGTAAAGCATAATAACTTTTTCTACGATCTTTTCGTTTATTTCTTTCGTTCTTTCAAGACAAATGACAGTCACGAAATGTTGTCCAAATTGGACAGGAAGCAATTGTGATCAAGGTAAATCTCCATTGTTTGTTTTTCTGAAATCGAATTTCGATTTTTCAGTTGCTACATCGAATGATACATTGAATTACGATGATAATGAACCACTTCCATTTGCAACTTGTGTTCTTTGGGGTTTATTTCATTATCGAACATTCGATGGTACTCAATTCGAATTTACCGGTGCATGTAATTACAAACTCGGCGGTACACAATCGTGGCAAGTCAATGTTCAGCCCATTGGTTGTACGAATTGGAAGAAATGTTCGAAACAGATTTCGATGTTATTCGGATCGGTTAATGTTACTGCACAAGGAAGCAATGTGATTGTCAATGGTGCAACATTAGGTGCAAACGATGGCATTGTTGTTAGCGGTGTAACTATTGAACGACGAGGAAATTATACGTATTTGACTTATTCGGATGGCGTACGAGTGAAATGGGATGAAGCTACAGTTGTTGATTTGACAATTGACTCGAGTTTTAAGGGAAGAGTCAATGGTTTATGTGGTGATTATGATGATGATTCATCGAGTAAGAGAAAAAATATAATTACAAAAAAAATGAATGAAATTGTTTGCAGATGATTTGAAACTTCTCGATGGAAGTAATGCACCAAATGCAGCTGTTTTTGGAAATCAATGGCGATTGGATAAAAGCGTAAGCACGTATGAATTCAGTCAATTCATTTTCAAAAAAAATACGAAATTTAGTGTCCCGAAGTTCCATCATTGAGTAACGCATGTTCGGATGATGATACTCTACAAAAAGCTATTGGTGCTTGTCAACTTCTCGTTGATACATCCGATGTATTCGGTACATGTTTACAAGTTGTCAATGGTCAACAATATTACAATGCTTGTATTGTTGATTATTGTGTGACAGTCAATACACATCCGAATCAAATCGATCAAGCTATGTGTAATTCTTATACAGCTTTAGCTCGAGATTGTACAGATAATTATATTGATGTTAGCTGGCGTACAACATCTCGATGTCGTAAGATTTTAATAACACTTTGAAATTTGAATTCATTTTGTCTTTGTTCTAAAGCAAAATCTTGTCCGAACAATATGACCTATGTCGAATGTGCATCGAATTGTCCTCGAACATGTCAAAGTTTAACACCTATACTCTCCAATTCGGACATATGCATGAGTGATTGTTCGCCCGGTTGTATTTGTCCAACGGGAACCGTTTTGGATTTGGGACAGAGTCAACAATGTGTTCCGATCAGTGCATGTACATGTTATTTCCGAGGAGATTACTATCAAGCTGGACAAAATATTAACATCGATTGTAACGAATGGTAACAAAACAAAAGATTTGTTTTTAATTGATGACATTGTGTTATTTTTGTATCTAGTACTTGTTCATCAGGCAAATGGCAATGTACGAATTATACTTGTCCTCGAACATGTACAGTGATGGGCAATGGACATATTGATACATTTGATGGAAAAACCTACACTCTTCTTGGCTCATGTCAATATACTCTCGTTGAAGGTACAAATTCTGATGCATCGAGTAAACTTCGTGTCATGTATACGAACAATCAAAATATCAATACCAATGAATTAGTTATTGTACATTATGGAAATACGGTTACACTTAAAGGTTCACAAATTATAGTCAATGGTCAAGCTGGACCTGAACTACCCTATAAAGTCAATGATCTTTTAATTCGACAGGCAACATCAGTTTTAATCGGTGTTGAAGGTTCAGATTTTACGATCTATTTCGATGGTTTTCGTGTTTATCTTACCTTACAAACGTCATTTCTCAATCAAACACGTGGTCTTTGCGGTACATTTAATTTCGTGACACGTGATGATTATTTAACACCCAATGGTCTCATTGAAACCAATCTCATTGGTTTTGCTGATGCATATAAAATCTCTCAAACATGTACAACACCTTCGCAAACATCGTCCTGTAGTCTTTTTCCAGCTGTAAGAGATTTCGAGTCAATTGGAGATGAAAATTTTATGTTCTTTTTTTTTTTTGATTTTTCTAGAATGAAATAGTTGCTCGAACAACATGTCAAAATCTTCTCAAAGATCCTGTTTTTGCTCCATGTGCATCTGTTTTCGATCCATCGTTTTATATCGAATCATGTACAGCTGATCTCTGTGCTGATACATCACGAGATTATATTTCAACGTATACCTGCTATCATCTTGCAACTTACGCACATGAATGTGCTGATCGTGGTGTTATCATCGATTGGATGAGTAAATCAAGTTTATCTCAAGCTTGTCAATCAGCACCATCACCCTACGGTCAATGTACGACGAGTTATTCCGAATGTATTTCATCGTGTACGTATTCATGTTCGGATCTTGAACAAGAATCGAAACGAAATTGTCAACAACAATGTTTACCCGGTTGTCAATGTCCAACGAATACATACTATGATGTGAAATCACGTTCATGTATTCGTGCTGAACAATGTCCTTGTTATGATTTAACAACGAAAACCTATGTTCAACCAGGAGAAAATCTTTTTCGAACATGTACCAATTGTACATGTGTCCAAGGAGCATTTCAATGTGAAAATCCCGATTGTCTTTCAACAATGTCTTGTCCCGGTAATCAAATCTATTCAAACAATGCTACAACATGTCCGAAAACATGTGATAATCTTGCCAATTACATTGCATGCAATACATTCAAACAAGGATGTACATGTCCCGAGGGACAAGTTCTCACTCATGATGGTGTGACTTGTGTGCCTATCAATCAATGTCCATGTCGATTCAATCAACGTTCCTATTCTATCGGTGAAATCATTCATCAAACATGTAATAATTGCACTTGTTCAGCAGGTCAATGGACGTGTACAAACAATCAATGTGATAGTACGTGTATAGCATCCGGTGATCCACATTATATTACATTCGATGGTCTACGTTATTCCTATCAAGGAAATTGTCAATATTATCTAGCTAAAGAAAAGAATAATACATTTATTATCTTAGCTGAAAATGTGCCGTGTGGTTCGACAGGTGTAACGTGTACGAAGAATTTAATTATTGAATATCTTGGTTCGAGTATTGATTTACAACGTGGACGAAATGTTATTTTCAATGGTATTGAAATTGATAATTATGAATCTCAACCGAAAATCTATGGACAAGTATCAGTTTTTAAAAGTGGCGTTTTTACAATTATTTCAACGCCAGATTTTTTGATTAAATGGGATGAAGCTACACGAATCTATCTCACGGTCTATTCGAAACATCGAGGCAATATGGAAGGTCTTTGCGGTAATTATAATGATGATAATGCTGATGATATTCAAACAGCACAAGGCATTGCTGGTTCCGTTATTGAGTATGTTCATTTTCTTGAATATTCTTTGTATTTTTTGTTCAAAATTTATAGAATGGCAAATTCATGGAAAACATCACCAACATGTTCGAATGTTCAAGAATCAATCATGGACAATAGTGATCCATGTTCAGGTCATGAACAACGTCGTGATTGGGCAACAACGGAATGTGCATTAATTCGTGCGACATCACTTGATAATCCGTTTAATCCATGTATTGAACTCATGGATCCAACTCAGCTTGATATGTACTACAAGGAATGTTTATTCGATGCTTGCAAGTATGTTATTCAATTTTTGAGAATATTTGATTTCGATTTTGTATTTTAGTTGTGATCGTGGAGGTGATTGCGAATGTTTATGTACATCATTGGCTTCGTTTGCTGAAAAATGTAACGCACTCGGTGTAGCAGTGAAATGGCGTCGACAAGATCGATGTCCAATGCAATGTGAAAATAACAAAGTTTACATGGCCTGTGGACCTATTTGTCCTCAGACATGTTCAGGAAAAGATTATTTCGGTTGTGAATTATCGGGTTGTGTCGAAGGATGTTTCTGTCCCAATGGTCTTCTTATGGATGAAACAGGTACATGTGTACCTATTGAATCATGTACGTGTGCCTACAATGATAAATATTATCCAAGTGGTTCGAGTATTGTTCGTGGTTGTGAAACATGTTCGTGTGTTAATGGTGAATTTAATTGTTCACAAATGACAACAGGTGAATGTCAACAAGATTGCTCAGTATTGAATGAATATCAATGTTCGACAAGTAAAGAATGTATACCGAAAAGTTGGCAATGCGATCGAATTCCTGATTGTATGGATAAATCGGATGAAGTCGATTGTGATTATCAATGTTCAAATCAAACGAGTTTTACTTGTTCGAATGGACAATGTGTTGATATGACCTATCGATGTGATGGTCTACCCGATTGTCGAGATGGATCCGATGAACTTAATTGCAGTAAGAAAAATGATATTTTATTCTTTCAAACTTTAAATTGATTGTTTTTGAAGCATATGTTCAACCATGTACTGAATTTCAATGTAAAAATAGTCAAAAATGTATTCCAAAATCTTGGGTATGTGATGGATCGATTGATTGTGGTTATGGTGATGATTCAGATGAAGCTGCCGATTGCAGTACGTATTCATTTTTCATCAACGAAATTCATCTTTTTTCGTTTTTGTAGAAGAAGAAAATTGTGATATTAATAGTGGACGATATTTTCAATGTGTGGATACAAACGAATGTTTGCCGATTAGTAGTAAATGTGATGCACACAAAGATTGTTCGGATGGTTCGGATGAACGTGGTTGTGCATGCACATGTACAGAACAATTTTCTTGTCAAACAATTTGTCAATGTTTGAATGTATCACGTGTTTGTGATGGTGTACCTGATTGTATTGATCAGAGTGATGAAAAAAATTGTACATGTACATCGTATGAATATTCATGTTTGGGTGGAGGTTGTATCAATCGAACTCAACTCTGCGATGGTATTGCTAATTGTGCTAAAGGTGATGATGAAACATATCCAGATTGTGTTACCACCACTACCACCACTACCACCACTACCACCACTACAACTACAACTCCAGTTGTCTCAACTGTTGGCGAAATAACAACAACAACAACAACATCTGCTCCTTCTTGTGATGCTACGACTGGAGCTAATTGGCTTACACAATACAATTTGATTACACTTGGCAATCTTGATATGACATCCGATGTCGAATATCCGACATTAGTCTGTGGTAATTATGTTGGCCAATCATCATCAACATTTGGAACTCGTGTCAGTCAAAGTTCTTTGAGTCCAACATTTGAAGTTCAATCAACGATTGCATCTGGTTCATCCATTAATATTCAAGCTGGCAGTGTTACTATTGGATCTGGTTCGGTACAAAGTCAATCCAAAACACAATTTACTGTTCAAGGACGATCATTTAATCTCAATGGTGGCAATCAAGGAGCTTCGGCTTATGTTGCTTCGAATTTGAATACCAAATGTTCACAAGTAACCAATGATTTACAAGCATTTTCACAATATTTATCTCAATTACCATCAAATAACGATGTTACAGTGCCAACAAGTCAAAATGGACCATTGAACTTCATTGTCAACAATGTTAATCAAGATGGTCTAGCTATTTTTAGTTTATCATGTAATGATGCATTGAATAACAATAAAGTACAACAAATCGAAATTAAGAATAATGCAAATGCACAAACAATTGTTATCAATTTATCTGGTCGAACATGTTCATTTGCACAAGGTAATTTGATTGGTAGTTGGTTAACAGGATCAGATGGACGATCGAAAACAATTTGGAACGTTTACGAACAACCACAAGATTCGAATACACGAATGTATATTCAACGTGATTTAATGGGTACACTTCTTGCACCGTATTATACAGTTCAAACATCGTCGAGTATTTCTGGTTCGGTTGTTGTTGGAAATCTTATTGGTCGAGCTGGATTAAGAAATGCTCCACTTCAATATCCAGCATGTACTGAACCTCAAACAACAACCACGACTGCAACCACAACTACAACCACAACAGCAGGAACAACAACAACAACAACATCACCATCATGTGTTTATACAGCTGGTGCTACTTGGTTACAGCAATATAATTTGATTACATTGAACAATTTCGAAAGTGTCTCTGAAGTTGAATATCGAACACTTGTTTGTGGTGATTACACAGGAAAATCGCCAGCAAACTTTGGCATTCATTTATCATTTACGTTAAATCAAAGTTTAGAAATTCGGAATAACATTGTATCAGGATCAACGATTAATATCAATGTTGGTACTATAACTACTGCATCTGGTAGTGTACAACGAGTATCAGCCACTCAATTTAATGTCAATGGACGTTTGTTTGACGTTCACGGAGGCAACCAGGGCGCTACAGCTTATGTTGATTCAACTTTGAATGATAAATGTTCACAGGTGACAAATGATGTCATAGGATTTTCACAATATTTATCTCAATTACCATCAAATAATGATGTTAATGTGCCTCGTAGTCAAGATGGACCTTTGAATTTCATTGTCAACAATGTCAATTCAGATGGTTTAGCTATTTTCAGTTTATCATGTAATGATGCATTGAATAACAATAAAGTACAACAAATCGAAATTAAGAATAATGCAAATGCACAAACAATTGTTATCAATTTATCGGGTAAGACATGTTCATTTACAAAAGGTAACATGGTTGGCAGCTGGCTAACCGGACTTACTGGACGATCGAAAACAATTTGGAATGTTTACGAACAACCACAAGATTCGAATACACGATTGTACGTACAAAATAATCTCATGGGAACTCTTCTTGCACCATATTATACTGTTCAAACATCATCGAATATTGATGGTGTTGCTGTAGTCAATAATATGATTGCAGCTGCAGAAATCCATAAACCGAATCTTGTCTTTCCGCCATGTACTGAGCCGGTTACAACACCATCCACCACTACCTTACCACCAACAACTACAACAACGGAAACCGAGGCTCCAACAACAACTACTACTACATTACCACCATCTACAACAACAACGGAAACCGAGGCTCCAACAACAACTACTACTTTACCACCATCAACAACAACAACAACTGAGAGCATTTGTGCAGAAGGAAGCGGAATGAATCAACCATTATATATTCAACCAGAACAAGTTACATATATGCAAGAACCAGAACAATCATCATCACCTAGTGATATTAATCCAACAACGACAACATCTGGTGTCGATTTTGAACACGACTATCCTGAAATTCATATTAATCTAGATCAAGCAGCCACTGTTAGCATAGTTTATGTTCCAGTTGATCGTCCCAATGAACCAACAAATGTACGACGATTTGTTCTCGCATTTCGATATCCAAATGGAACTCAATCACCACCATATTACTCACAAATTCCATCAGACGGTGCTACACCAAGTGCAACTTCTAATGGCTTTGTTCTACCTTCATCAGTATCACCTCAAGTCATTCTTCCAAGTGACTACTATGTCCCAAGTGGTACTATCTTATTATTGGGTATTATCTCAACTAGCGATGATGCTCCACCTCAAAATGTAAGTTTTTTCACTTCTCCTTTTTCAATTCATAGTATTGCATATTCAGGTCACGATCGGTGTTATCGCTTGTATCGAACCAACGACTACCACCACCACTACCCCTACTACTGCACTAGTGACTGAATCTCCGTCAACAACTACAACTATTCCAGTTTGTAATGAAGAAACGGGTATGGATGAACCAGTAGACATTCAACCAGAACAAGTTTCATACAGTGAACAACCTGAAGAAACTTCACCGCCTGGTGATATCAATCCAACAACAACAACACCTGGTCTTAACTTTCCTTCAGATAATCCAGAAATCAGTGTTACATTGGATAGCCCAGCAACTGTCACCGTTGTTTATATTCCAACTGATCGACCAGATGAACCTTCGAATGTAGATGAATTTACAGTTGTTTTCGTTTATCCCGATGGAACAACGTCTGAAACATTCACATCAACACCTCCATCAACTAGCGAATCATCAGAAACAACAACTCCAACGCCAAGTGACACTGTTCCACCATCCGATGAATCACCCAAAGTCATTCTTCCACCAAACTTTGAAGTTCCAGAAGGCACTACTGTTGTCATTACTATTACATCCACCGATGATGATCAGCCACCAACAGGAGTCACTGTGGGCATCATAGCATGTGTTGAACCTTCAGCCACAACAACTCCTCCTCAGACATCAACCGATGAAACTAATACAGAGGCTGCACCTGTCACACCCGGTGAAACGACAGCATCAACAACAGTACCACCGACAACAACATCAGTGGAAACAACTCTAGGAGCTGAAGCACCAACAACAACTACCACCTTTGAACCTACAACCACAACAATGGACTATTGTGCTGATGAAAATGGAATGAATCAACCATTAGATATTCAACCTGATCAAGTTTCATATGATCAACAACCTGAAGAAACATCACCCACTAGTGATATCAATCCAACATCTTCAACACCTGGTATCGATTTTGCATCTCCATACCCAAAAATCAGTATCAGTTTCAATGAACCAACAACAACCACTCTTATCTACATTCCAACAGATCGACCAAATGAACCATCCAATGTTCAACTATTTGTTGTTACATTCAGTTATCCAGATGGAACTCAATCCGAAGCATTTACTTCTCAAATTCCATCTGAAACTGCCGGAATAATAACACCAAGTACAGTCTCGAATGGAATCGTCTCACCCTCATCTACATCACCTCAAATCGATCTTCCATCAAACTTCGAAGTTCCAAGTGGTACAGTCTTAGTTTTAACGATTATAGCTACTACCGATGCAAATGCACCTAAGAATGTTACTGTTGGTATTGTTGCATGTGTCGAAATAACAACAACAACGACAGAAGCCACATCAGCATCAACCACAGTTGTACCATTAACCACCACGGCAGGCGAAAGTTCACCAGTATCAGAAGCTGCTACGACTTCGACATCAGAACCAACAACTACAACTATTCCAGTTTGTGCTGGTGAAGAAGGTATGGATCAACCGGTAGACATTCAACCTGAACAAGTTTCATACAATGAACAACCTGAAGAAACTTCACCACCTGGTGATATTAATCCAACAACAACAACACCTGGTCTTAATTTTCCTTCGAATAATCCAGAAATTAGTGTTACATTGGATAGCCCAGCAACTGTCACAGTTGTGTATGTTCCAACTGATCGACCAAATGAACCATCAAATGTTGATGAATTTACAGTTGTATTCGTTTATCCAAATGGAACAACGTCTGAAACGTTCACCTCAACACCTCCATCACCTGCTGAATCGGGTGAAACAACAACAACTCCAACACCAAGTGACACCGTTGCACCATCAGATGAATCACCTAAAGTCATTCTTCCACCAAACTTTGAAGTTCCAGAAGGCACCACTGTTGTAATCACAATCACCTCTACGGATGATGATCAACCAGCAACAGGGGTAAGTTTTCATTCGAATTCAGCGGAACTTTGTCAATAATACTTCCGGGAGTTGAAGTATACGTTGAGTCGAATGTGAGAATATTCCAGAGGTCACTGTATTTACTGTTTGTTCATTTATTGTGTAATCACTTATCATTGTTTAAACGGTTTATGTATCTAAAGTATCTGTTATATACCATGAATAATGCTAGTGAGAACGTTTTGAGAACTTAAAACAGTTATTGTGTAAGTCGAAAACCTAATTGATAATTCTTATTAGCATTAGGGGTAGAATAAAGTCAATAAGTCTCGTATGTTGACTTCGGAACCATAAACGAATTTACACAACGATCTTTCGATGTCTAAACAAATTGTTCGTAGGTACATGTTTATAGCGGACTAAAAACATGGAAACAAAGTATAATTGATTGTGAATACATATAATTAGAAACATTTATTTCCTATTTTGGATTTCAATGATTCCATTATTTGAACTCGTCCATATAGTTTATGAACCGGAAAAGAAAAGATAGCCAATAGATAACGTTGCGAAATTAAATTCTGAATCCTAACCGCTTCATATGAATCTATTTGAATAGATTCTTCTGTACTTTTGTTATGATGATGCTTTTTTAATTTTCTTTGGAAAAGTGATGTGGTCATATTTGAATATACGTATATATCTTGAGTGTGCTTCTGTCTAACATTGATAAGACATTTTTAATTAAGTAGTATGATAAAACTGCATCTGCATTTCAAATTTAGGTAACTGTGGGCATCATAGCATGTATTGAACCTTCATCAA
>Ga0209960_1000889_pt1 | contig 50965 bp, 54 predicted proteins | sample ThiBiot_500_plan_2_FD_183947 | JGI IMG/M metagenome (GOLD analysis project Ga0209960, IMG submission 183947) | Wastewater bioreactor microbial communities from Cape Town, South Africa - Thiocy_expt_500_plan (SPAdes) | ecosystem: Engineered > Bioreactor > Thiocyanate-remediating >... | reverse complement strand
TGACGGAATTTAGAGAATTTTTTGAAGAGGATTGCGGTCTTTTTTAAAGGCCTGCAAGGAAGTGAAATTCATCTCTGACCATCTACTAACAGGCTACCATAACTCGATACAAAAATCAAGAAAATTCGAAACAATTTTCAACAAAACCTCTTATTTAATAAGGCTTAATTGAGGAAAATAAATCCCCTCAACTACATGATAATTTTTGCGTTAAAATTAAAATAGGTTTGTAGGTAAATGATTTTTAAAGAGAGGAAGTTTCTTATAAAGAAACTTCCCTTTTTACAATTATCCTTTGTAGTTTTCTAAAATCTTGCGCGCTTCTTCCGTTACTTTAAGGTGTTTATGAGGTACCTTCCCTGTAAGAATATCTTTATACTCACTAAAAGTTTTTTTAATCGTTTCTTCTATTTTAGCGTAAGCAGGTTCTGCTTTAAAATGAGGATTGGTCAATATTTGGTTAAATAAGATGACCTCTTTGGAACGATCTGATTTAAAAAATGCCGTCGTCGCTAACGCATACAAACCATTAAGGCACACTTTATGGTTACCTTCTTTACACGCTTGGTCTACTACCACATTGATACTTTTAATATCAAGCTCTGACAAATTTGCGGCTTTATGACCATACTGATATATTGCATTAATATCACTTGGCAAATTTTGAAGCTCCTTAAGCGTCTCATCAAGCGATTCCCCAGCTTTACCAGCATGGGACCAGCCAAGAATACCTGCGGCCAATAAAATACTTACAGATTTATAATTCATCTTCTTTTCTCCATGGTTAATATCTTTTAAACTATCCTTAAAAAGTTGCTATATGGTTAAAATTAACCTTGATCTTTTTTATAAGAATGCTTTTAAATGGATTATGAATCTCTAACGAAGCTGAATTTTTTGATCTCTCTAAATGAATAAAAAATAATAAAAATGCTAAAATTAATCTGCTATCATTTCATTCTTATCGGTTTTTTTGCCCTATCTTCCTTATCATGTTTCGGAAGCGATGCTACCGAAGAGTTTTCTTCTTCCTTAAAAAGACCACGCTCTTCCTCTCAGGGAAGTACTTCTGAGCAAATCTCTTCTCGCCCACACAAAAGGCAAAAAATAGCGACCACTTGCCTTACTTTTACTGTGCCTCAACAAGAAGAGGCTATTCTCAGGCTTGTGCATTATGTAAGAATTCGCGATGGCCTTGCTTTTATATCAACCTGCCGTTCTTTTGCGTCCTTATTACACGAAGATCGCTTGTGGAAAGAATATATTCACCGTATTCCAGGTCATTATGCTTTTATTAGTGAGAAAACCAAAAAAAATGGAGAGGGATTTTATAAAGCTCTTTTCAAACAATTATTAAGGCCTCACTTCTTTCCTCTTTTGACTCAAAGTAAAGCTATTTATAGTGAAATCCATACCCTTAGTTCTTTAAATCTGTCTGTTTGGGGATCGGTCACGCGTCCACCTTTTGAAGATGAACAAGAAAGTAGTTCCGACGATACACAAAGAAGTAACTCTCAAGCCACAATTGAAACAAATTTAACTGATTCTGAAGAAAGCGACTTTTCAGAAGATTATGATCATGTTTTCGAGCAAGCCGCCATATGGCAAGAAGGAATTTTTAACTTTGTACCTACTCAAGAAGAGGCTTTAGGAAGCTGTATCCTTGGCGTTAGTGCAGATGATAAGGTGCTTGTCGGCTTATACAATCCTGAAATTTCTCCCTCTGATTTTAAAGCGGCTTCTTGGACTTTGAAGTCATCGGGTTCATATGAAATGAATTCTCTCCCAGATGAAAATGCCCAGGAAAGTATTGCTAGAGCTCTTAACAACGATGGCAGCAAAATCGTCGGGAATCTTTATTTTTCTCTTTCTAAAGCCGTTATATGGGAAAATAATGTTTTATCTTACCTTGAAACGCCTCCAGGAATAACTTCAAGCATTGCAACAAGCCTTAATAGGCAAGGAAATAAAATTGTAGGGTATCTTGAAAATGCATCTCAGCAGACCTCTCCTGCGTTATGGATAAACAAGCGCTTTGTCCCATTGCCGCTTCCTGTCAATAATTTAAAAAATGCTGCTGCTCACATCATTAATGCCGATGGAACCTTAATTGCAGGCCATGCAGACTTCATGAATGCAAATAATAAGGTGATTCAACAGGCGGTGCTTTGGAAATCAAAACCCTCTGCGTCTCTCAATATTACCTTAGAAAATGATTCCTCTACTTTTGAACCATGTTTACTTCCAATGGCAAATGACTACAGTTCTCAAAGTTTTCCCCAAGCCATTGACACTTCAGGTGAAAGAATTGTTGGATATGAGATGCTCTATTACCCTCAAAGTGATGATAACTCTGGTATCCGAAGCGCTGTAGTCTGGATACGCATGCCAGACAATCAATTTAAAAGTTACCTTTTACAAGAGCAATTGGGGCTTACGCGTACCCAAGGTCACTATTTAAAAGAAGCAACTTGTATTGATTCATCAGGAACCATTATAGGAGGCAATGGTGATCCTTGTGCGTGGTGGGCTTATCTTCCTAACTTTGAAGCCTTTTTAGCGGAGGGAATCCCTATAAACGCTTTCAACCCCGAACGCACCTAATATAAAACCTGAGATCCTAAATGCTCAGTGTATTGTTCTAAACAAATTGTTCTTATAAATAAGTATTGAGGAATCTCGCTTGATATTTGAGGATTTTCATCGTCATAAACGTCTTTTACTGCAAGCCTTTTCCTCAAGATAATTCTAGAACCCCCCGCCCTCTTTTGAGGCGCGGGCCATTGTAAATAAATTAAGAAATATTTCTATGGTCATCAGTTAGATTGAACCTTTGCCAGTTCTTTTAATGTTACATTTCGCTTTATATTGTTCTGTAAATATGGCTCTGCCGCCTTCTGTAGAGCCTGCGCTATAGAGGATATCCCCCTCAGCTCTTCAGCATCTTGCAGAGCAATACTCAGGCCACCGAGTTGAATTAAATTAGGATGACATTTTAAGGCATTTAAAAACTCGGTCATATCTGTTTTTTCTCTAAAATAGCTAAAATTACCAAATTCTACATACTTGAGGTGTGGAAGATGTTTTAAAGCTAAAGTCAGAGGGGAAAAAATTTCCTTACAATCATTAAGCTTCCATATTAACCTTTCAAGATTAGTACATGTCATCAACATATTATAAAAAGGTTTTTTATCTAAAGGAACTTCTTCCTTCTTGCAACAAGGGACAGAAGGGAGAAAATAGAGCTCCCGAAGGACTGTATTATTCGCCAGAAATTCAGCAGCGAAACTCTCCATACCTTGAAACGTTATCGTATAATTAGGATGTTTGTCACAATTTACGGTGAAAACTTCAATATGTTGGGGAAATTGCCCTATAGCTGTTAACGCTTTATCGTCTAGATGCAAAAGACATAAGCTTAATTCCGTAAAATTTGAGTTGGAATTTAAATACTGACCTAAGGCAGAAATTTCTTCACTTTCTATCGTGAGAGATAGTTTCCTGAGATGCGTATTTCTAAACCCGGAAAGAAAACTTTTATGAGGATATAAGCTGTGGAAGCCAGACTTATAAAAAGAATTAAGATCTAAATGTGTTAATGATGTCGATGCATTTAATGCTTGCAGCATTGGAGTCACATCTTCAGCTTCTTCATGTTGATTTCCATGCTCGGGACGTAACGTCAGTGAAGTTATTGAAAATCCACTCTCTGCGCCCAGTATTTCGGTTAGAAATTCTTCATGGTGAGCTTTACCTGTCATTATCTTGCCCTCAGAAAGCTGAGAGCAGGATGTGATCAAAGGCATTATCTCATCATATGAAATAAATTTTTCCTTATATTTCCCTGAAGGTCCTCTAATCTCAACTTCATATGTCGGGACACTCTTTGTCACCGTTTTCTTATCTTTCTTTTCATACTTAATCGTTATGGAATGTGCATCCGATAAGATTTTCTGCTTGTTCTCTTCAGAGAATTCTTCATGAGAGATGACGATATCTGACGCCAAGGTTTGCGGCTGGACCACAAAAAAAAGAACACCCAACAATCTTAAATATTTCCCCATGATTTTAACCTTATAATGAGCAGAATATGGGCTTCTATCATGTTTGTGACGCTTTTTCAAATGATCATGACAAATACGCAAAAATCATTTTATTCTAAAAGCAAGAAAGACCGTTTCCTAAAGAAATTTACGCTCATATTAACTAGATTTTTTAAAATAATATTGAAGGATGATAACGAACGCCATCGTCTCTTAACAAATTGTTCTCACAAACAGATGTTGAGAAATCTCGCTTGACATTTGAAGATTCTCATCGTCACATACAAGCTTATTACTTAATAAAAAATTATAATATAACTCAATGATAACAATAAAAATTCGCCCTTTTTTTAGTCCTATACTCATCTTAGCCTTTATCCTCTTTTCACCCGCTTTTGCTTCCGATTCAGAATTCATTGATCAGCCGCAGACAAGAAGTTTTTTTACAAATCTTCCTCAAGAACTCTTCTGTGAATGCGTAAAACATCTGTCAGTTCCCAATATTGTGCGAGCCAGTACCGTAAGCAAAGAATGGTATCAAATGTTTAATCAAGAAGTTATTTGGAAAAATATCGTCCAAACGTTCTTAGGATATGAGCAATATAAAGATCCTAAAATTTCTGCTAAAGGCATGTTTATTAAACTCATGCCCCTAAAATTTCATTTTCTTGAGAAACCAGAAACTCAGCCTCAATTGCCAAAAGGCCATGAAAAATCAGCCCGCCTCTGGTACCTTATGTATGGTGAGGAGATCCTCGATTTTCTTTTAGCGAAAGAAGAATTGAATTTGTTCAAAAGCCCAATGAGAGTTTCAGTGACAGCCTTCAGCTACCATATTGGCCACCATCTTATTGCAGGAAAAGTGCAATCTGAAGACCAAAATCTTCCTTTTCTCTATTTAGAAAAAAGGGGCGTTGAGTTCTGGAAAAACATTTTTGTGCAAGCTCAAGTCCTTCCTGTTGGATATAAAGTAGAAACAATCACCATGATCAGTGAAGACGGCACGACTTTTACAGGAACGGGGACAGGAACTGACTCTCAATCATCCTTATGGCAGGTTTATTTTCCAGATGCCAAAAGTTTCCGGCGTCATGGAATTCACGTCTTTGATTATCAAGAATGTGGAGCCCTTAACAGTTTAAATGCGCAAGGCTTTAGTGGTTCTCAAGGGATGCTGCCGTCAGATCAATTTGGTGAGGAGCAGACCACGCCATCGGTATTTTTACATGGAGATCATGCGTCAAAGTCCCAAAACTTTGAAGATCCGCTAGAACAATGTGAATATCTGTTGCAATCTCTTTCAACACGCTCTTGACATGATGACGCTTGGGGTATTGAGCGTCTTGCAGGGCTTGGTTTTGCTCCTCAGCCCCGTGACGCACCACAATATTCTCCACAATGTCCTGAGCTCTTAAAGTATCAGGATAAAGATGTCCTCGATTGGGAATCTGATCACCCCATCCTTCATAAACAAAACCAGAGGAAGATTCGCGCCAGGCCTTTGATTCAAGTTGGTATGTGCCTGCTTTAATATAGTTATCTTCGACATAGGAAAGAGCGGATTCAGGCAAGGATTGGAAGTGTTGATTTTGAGCACCGACTGAAATTCCAAGGCTGACCTCGGCCCACCTGCGCCCTGTCTGCCCTTCAACCTTTAAACAATAGCTGATAACTTTACCTTGCGCTTTACCTCCAGGAAGACGAGGATCTTCAATTTCAATCGTATGATCACAACTAATCTCCCATAAAGCCTCTAAAGGTGCCTCAACTCTTAAGGTCATGGCGCGCGCAGTTGCCGCGAGATGAGCCCGTGCAATCTCAAGGGCATGTTCAAAAGCTTGCCGCCCCCGATCAGTCAAGAAAAAGCTGCCGTGTCTCTTTTCAAGAGGAATGTCTGGCTTCCTTCCTAATAAACGCCAATCTGCCTGATCTTCAGAAAAAGAATGCTTCGAATGATGGGCTCGAACGCACTGGTAAACCATCGCATTTTCGACCACACGATAGCCACGACTATAGACCCAATCTGGTCTCCAAGGATGAAGCTTTTCCGCCAACATAAGATTCTGTAAATAGAGGTGCAATTTTCTTATGCGAGGGGCTTCATAAGCAACTGTTTGTGTTTTCTGTCCAAGTTTAAAATGAAGATTTTCTCGGCGTCGTTGTCGATAAAGCCACCCCAACACTAATTTTGAGCGGTACCAAGACCTTTTAAGGCGCTTTATTTGTGGCTTTTTGGTGTCGTTTAAAGGATCATAGGGAGATATCCAAAAAGGCTTAGAACGTGAGGGATAAAGGTTCAGCGCCCCCGTATATTTTGGCTGAATTTCCCGAAGTTCGCTATAGGCGATCCAATATCCAGAACGCCCAATTTTTTCGCCACGGCGCCACCATCCTTTTTCAAGATTCTGCCCTGTTAAGGTATTGATAAGACCTTCAGGAAATTTAGCGTGCAGCAGACGACTAATATCCGTGCGCCCTTCATATCGTTGGATCCAATCTGCCGTCACGGTGACATCCACAGCAGACAACGGTGTTGCTGTTCGTGAAATTTTTAAGCTTTCTCTAAAAAAATTGCCTTTCAACGTTAGCTTTTCTTGTCCCCAAAAATAATCGGATAAGGTCACTTTTGCTGCGGTACGAGACCAACAATAAAGTGCTGCGCGCGCTTCAAGACTTTCAAGTGGATCATCCTGTCGGTCTTCTTGGATAAAAAGAGGATCCCAAAAGGGGGATGTTTTTAACGTTTGATTGAGATCTTGCAGAAGCTTGTTGGAATTGGTGGGCTCAGCAATCAAAAGAATTTTAAGCGTTTCACCATCGATCTGTTCAGGGATCGAAAGAACCCGCCCTCGAAACATAAGTTCTACGCCCAGGCCTCGATCCCCAGAAATAAACGCCCACTGCTGGCGATTTTGGTTTAAAAGACCACATTTAGGGTTAATGATTTGGATACACGCCGTGGGATATTTCGCCTCTTGTCCTGAGATCTCAAGACTAAAGAGAGGCTCATCCCGCCGCGCATGAACAGCAGGAGTAAATTGTTCATTTTCCTCACACCATGCAAAATAAAATTTCATTTCTTACCTCTCCTTTTATATTTTTTATTGTTATTGCTTGTTATCAACTCTTCTCTCACTCTCTCTTTATCCTGTGCCTGTCACATACGATTAGAGCCCTTTAGGATCTTTGTTATCTCTGCCTTTCCTTCCATTCATCACTTTCCCTGGCCCGTGCCTGTCACACACGGTTGAGAGCTTCCTGTGTGTCCCCTTATGCGTCATTCCAGCACATCTCTCTGTCATTCCCGCGAAGGCGGGAATCCATGGGATGAAGGGAAATGACAAATCAAGTTTCTCAATCTTTCTTCTCTTCCACCATCAAACTCCCTCCCTTCCCGTGCCTCTTTCGGCTTTTTCATCAGGCAAAGAGAGGACATTCACTCAAAAAGAGCGTTAAAGGGTTTTTCATGAGTTTTTCGGGCTCAATTTTTTTTGACGGAATTTAGAGAATTTTTTGAAGAGGATTGCGGTCTTTTTTAAAGGCCTGCAAGGAAGTGAAATTCATCTCTGACCATCTACTTATAAGGCTACCATAACTCGCTACAAAATTCAAGAAAATTCAACCAAAAAATCAACAATTTTATTTTTCTAAATCAAAAGCTTATAAAAAAAATTTGCGTTGATTTTTTCTCATTTTATCTTCCATAAAAATAAAGCAGAATTTATTCAATTTGTCTCTTGATATCTAATTTTAATCTTACCGTAGCAAGGTAAACAACCTTTTAAAGGAGTCATGTATACCCAACTTTTTTCCTTTCTTAAAATGCTACTTCCTTAGCGCTCGTTGGAACGAAAAGTGATTACCAAAATTTTTCTCAAAACTTCCTCGGCGGCATCACCTCCGGTACGGGTATTGTCATCCTCCAAGGTACCGCTTGACTCTACCCCTTAATGGTACCGACAGTCGTCTCGGAGCCGCAACGTCAGAAGGTTGATTGTTTTAGATATTTACTAAGAAGGGATGATGGCAATGGTGCGATCATCTCTAAATGCTTTTGAGAGTCCACCCCACGAAGAAGACTGCCTCTGAATATCTTTTGGTGCGACTTCTTTCGTTGCCTTGTATCTCTCACAGACAAGATCTTCTAGCACCTTAGCACCACCTGCCTGTCTGAGATCCTCAGTACAAGTCCAGGGATGACAAGAGAGAGGTGCCTGCTATTTGCCGTTAATCCTTTATTCTCTTTCAATTAAAGAAACTGCTCGACATTCGTTCTCCTTTTGGGCATATAAGCTAAAAGGATTTTTAACTCATGAGGCCGCGATGAGCACAGTTGATCAAGCACTTTCTTCTTCAAACCTTTCTTCAAACTGGTTTGCCCGCAAGGGATATCTTCAGGGTGTCTTTTGGATTGTTTTGGTCTGCCTTATCAGTAACCTCAACGATATCCTTATGCGCCTGGCGGGAACACGACTTCCCAGCATGCAAATTTCTTTCTTCCGCTTCTTTTTCGCCTTCCTCACTCTTATTCCTTTCATGATTGTCCGCGGGAAAGAAGCTTTTATGACAGCGCAACCTGGCTTTCATCTCTTGCGTGCCATTCTTGGATTTGGGGCTGTTGCCTTTTGGTGTACAGGCGTCGGTAAAGCACCTCTTGCTGTGGTCAGTACTATCGCCTTGACGGTTCCCATTTTTGTGCTTCCCATGGCCTTTCTTTTGCTTAAAGAAAATGTGGGTTGGCAACGAACAACTGCAACGCTGGCAGGTTTTGCTGGCATTCTTGTCATTATCAAGGGAACAGCCGGTGAAGAAGCTCTCTTAAGCTCTCTCTATCACCTCGATAACGGCTCTGTCTTCTTGATTGCTGCCGCTATTCTGTTTGCGCTAAGTGACATTCTCAATAAGAAAATGGTTCATCAAGAATCTCCTCTGACAATGTTATTTTACTTTGCCGCAGGAACGTCTTTATTGGGTGCCATTCCTGCAGCCATGGTATGGGAAACGCCCACCTTAACCGAACTCCTTTACCTCTTTTGTCTTGGTGCTGGCGGAAATTTAATCCTTTATTTTCTCCTGAAAGCTTTTGCCGCAACCGATGTTTCTGCGCTTGCCCCTTATCGGTACGTTGAGCTCATCTTTGCAACGTTCTTTGGATATATCTTATTCCACGAAATCCCTACAGAGATGACACTTTTAGGCGCCGCCATCATCGTTCCAAGCACATTTGCCATTGCTTATTACGAAACCCGGCAACAAGCCAAGAAAGCCTAAAACAACAAAATTTTACCTGTGCATCGCACACAGTAGAATTTTTTTGAGGTTTTCAGCGCTTCCCTGTTGCCTGAGATCCTTAAGACAAGCCCAAGAAAGAAAAGAGAGAGACGCTTGATTAAGAACCCTGTCTTGCCTTCCGCGTTCTGGCTGCTTTTTTGGCCGACGCTGAGCGTTCTTCTGGCGAACGGCTTGCTTGTTGACGCCCGCCTTTTTTACCTCCCTTTTTGGCTGGAGCGTTATTTTTAATCTCGTTACTGCCCGAACCTCCTTTTGCTCCCCCGCCGTGCATCTTATTGACGGTTGCCCAGGCTCTTTTCTTGGCTTCTTTTTCAGAAACCCCTTTTTCCTCATATCCCTCTTCGATATGTTGAGCTTCTCGTTTCTGTTTATCTGAGTATTTTGCTTTGCTTCCTCGCGGCATTATAATTCTCCTTAAGTAAGTGATAGTGGAAAATAATTTAAATTTAGGGAAAAGTTTATCGATTTAAAGTTGCATATTGAGGGTCTTTTCAACTTATAAGGAGCCACATAAGTATATAGTCTCTAAGTATATAGTCTCATAGATAATATTAAGATGGATGGGGATTATATATACTTGCTCCATACCGAATTTTTGAGACCTAAATTTGGTGCAAAATTTAAGTTGAGAACAAAAAGATGCTCAATTACTTTTTTAGCCGTTTTATTCAAGTTGGAACACTAACTGTCATTGATTTTACTGGAAAAACCTTTATCTTTTCAAAGACATCGGCCCCTGCCATTGTCATGCGCCTGCACTCTAAGAAGATCGCAAGACGTCTTTGGTTAAATCCTGAACTCGCGCTTGGAGAAGGCTATATGAGTGGGGAAATTACTGTTGAGGACGGGAGCATTTACGATTTATTATATCTCTTGGCACTTAATATGCGGGAACGTTCTTTCTCTTTCTTACAGACCCTCAGGAATACCCTCTCTTACTTTTTCCGCGCGTTTCATCAATATAATTCCATCTCTAAAGCAAAATCGAATGTGGCTCATCATTATGACCTTAACAAAGAATTTTACGCATACTTTCTTGATTCAGACCTTCAATATTCGTGCGCTTATTTTCATCACCTTGGTGAGACGCTTGAGTCTGCCCAACAGCATAAAAAGGAACATTTAGCTGCTAAACTGAAACTTCAACCCAGCCAAAAAGTCCTTGATATCGGAAGTGGTTGGGGGGGATTAGCCCTTCATCTCGCAAAAGAGGCCGATGTAGATGTGACAGGGCTCACTTTGTCTCAAGAGCAGCTCGCTGTTGCAAATGAACGCGCCGAAAAAGCAGGATTATCACATCGAGTCCGTTTTTATCTGCGTGATTATCGTCAAGAACGAGAAACCTATGACCGTATTATTTCTGTCGGCATGTTTGAGCACGTTGGCGTGAATTACTATCCTCAATTTTTTAATCAGGTCTACGCTCTTCTTAATAACGATGGGATTGCTGTGCTTCATTCAATTGGTTGCTCCATAGGTCCTTCGACGACAGGACCATGGATACAAAAGTATCTTTTCCCCGGCGGGTATTGCCCTGCCTTGTCAGAAACTTTATCTGCGCTTGAACCCTCTAAATTAATCGTAACAGATATTGAACTTTTGCACCATCACTATGCTGAAACACTTCGTCAGTGGCGGGAAAACTTTTTATATCACTATAAAAGAATAAAACTTATGTTTGGTGAACAATTTTGTCGCATGTGGGAATTTTATCTTGCCGGATGTGAAGTCACTTTTCGCTTAAGAGGATATATGGTTTTTCAAATTCAAATGGTGAAAGACCTGCAAGTTGCCCCTCTTACCCGAAACTATTTGTATAATACTTTATTCGCAATGAACCGATAAAAGCACAACATGCTATCTGAAGAGAAGATTCTTTACGCTCGTCTTTATAAAATATTTACGAACAACTTTCAAGGTTGCCAAACTTCCCAGATGCCTTTTGGAACAATATCCAATAGTTTATCAATTTCTTCTTGAGAAACCTGCTTTTCTATTGCACTAAAAACACCTTTCGCCGCTAGCAGAGCTTCTATTTCCCCATGCCCCATACCTCCCAAAATTTCTTGTATGGAGTTTAAAAATTCTTCCTTATGTCTTTCTTTTAAAGGGGGTTTTAGGGGTCTCCAATTTTCAAATAAAAGCCCTCGGATAAAGATAGGTAATTGCGCCGAAAAGTGAGCTAAATCTTCAATTCTTATGTTATCACGGAGTTCGCGTAATACAGCGCGCAGCGAAGCCAAAGCTTGTGTTTTATTACTCAATTCGCTCACATCAATAATCTCATTTAACCATTCATGAACATGCTGGGCATCTTTATTCAAGACTTCAATTCCCATTTTTCATCTCCTTAAAAAAATTTGAGCAAAGCATGATGCTGGCTTGAAGGTATTGAGTTAAGTTAATAAGTTTCATAGTAGAGAATAGAAAGAGTGAATTTAAGTTGAAAAAAGATAAACTAATTAAATTGTATTTCTCATCAAGTTTTTTTAGTCTCATTTTAAAAGAGAGTAGAAATAAGGGCTCATTTGAAACTTAAACTATCTCAAAACTCCCCTTATCATGGTCTTCGAGACATTTAGTTCTATTTCCAGAATGAAAAAGCTTATTTTTGGCAATCAACATCCAAAGAAAATCTTAGTATTAATTTTTCTATAAAAAATTAAAGTGTCTATTGTTTTTAAATGGCATCATAAAGGAGGATATCATGGTTAATGATAGAGAAAATGGTCGCTCTGTCGGGGGTCAAAAATCCAGTGAAGGAGGGAAGAGGAAATCCAGAAAAAACAAGCCCTGCTGCGGTAGAACGTCATATAAAAAGCGTCTCATTTCCAGCAAAGAAGCAAGAATTAATTAAGAAGGCTAAAGAAAATTCTGCGCCTTCTGATGTGATGCATGTTCTTGACCAGTTTGAAGAGAAAGAATATGGCAGCCCTATCGATATTGCAAAAGAAGTAGGGCGTATTGAATAATTTTAGGTTCACTGTCATCCTCCACTGGTTCTTCAATGGAGGATAAAATTCGCAACATCATATGAGGAACTTTTTTTATTATAGTGCTTTGATTTTGCTGGATATTGATAATCCAGAATTAAAAATAGAAAAAACATATGTAGATGGATTAATAATGAAAAATGCAATAATTGCAAACCATCTTAGATAAATTTAACCACAACACATTAATAAAAAATTCATCAATTATTTGATAATATTGAATTGTATGAAAATATTATTTTATACAATCAAGGAAGTATTATGAAAAAGACATCATTATTATTTTTAACATCTGTTATAACCATTTTTTCATCATTGAGTTCAACATGGGCTAGCCAAAAACAAGGATCCTACAAAGAAAGAGATACTGGGTACTGTCAAGGCTTAAAAGCATCTAGAGATTTAGCTTGTAGCATGCAAAACCGTGGTAGCAAGTCAAATGTAGTATCAGGAGTAGGTGAACTTGGTTGTCCAAAAGTGCAACAGATGTACTTTGAACAATGTATGGTTAAGATAAATCAACCACCATTCCCTCCTTCTTCTCCAAGGAAAGAAAAATAAAGAAAAATAACGTGGTTTTCTAAATAAAATAATCGACTTGTGACATAGTTTATTGAAATGGTCCTGCTTTTATTCTCTTCCAAAAAAGAAGAAAGTAGGCCCTAATTTTTTGTAGTTATAGGCAATGTTTTTAGATTTTACTGGCGCGCCCGAGAAGATTCGAACTTTTATCCTTTGAAACTACTCATCCAATTTCATTAGAATTTTTTTCATAAAGATAAGATTCAATGAGTAAATTCTGCGCGTCTCCTGGTATCTCTTGAGATTTCTTTTTTCTCTTCTCTCAATTCTTTCAACCATTTGTAAACATATAATTCTAGTCCAAAACTGACCTATAAATTTGTAAGAGACTCACTTTATATTCACTGATTTTTGCCTTAAATGCCCCTTGAAAGTGGCCTGTGATGTAACAGTGTGAATACAGTGGAGTCCCCCTTAGCCTTATTGAATTCCTGGTTTCTCAACGACTAGATAAAAATAACCATAGTCAGGATCAACAGAAGAATACACGCAATTTTCTTGAGTTACAGAGATGGCCCCAGGAATAGGTTTATTCTCAAATGTTGGATTATGAGTGGAAGGATTCAAAGGATAAAATCTTCCCTTAAGAAAATTATCGACACTGTGAGCGGTTGCTCCATTTACTAGAAATTCAGTTGCTTTAATATTATAATTCAAGCCATGGATCGTAATATGACCATTTGCAAAGTTTGTATTTGTTTGCTGAACAGGAAGTGAGATATTAAAAGCTTGATTTGTTAAAAGATCCGGTTTTGAAATTGCGGGGCATGTTCTCATTTTCTTAAGGTGGGTGTCCACTTCGGTTTTCGCGTATTCATTTAATGTCTTTAATTTCTCAATGGGAATGGTATTGTTTAATACGCCACGTGCAATTACTTCCGCTGATTGTTCTGTTAAAGATTTGCTAGCGTCTGCCGTCCAAGAAAACGTTTGTAGTAAAATCACCATCGTTAAAGCTGTTGTTTTTTTCATTTTGTGCTCCTTTTAGCATTTTCAACCATTGTATATTTGCAGTATTAATTTTTTCTTAAAAAAATTAAAAATAAGATAATTTTGAAAGGGGTTAAAAGGTGGGATTATCCAATCAGTTTATCTACCTGAGCAAGATGAAGTAAGGTACCCCCCTTAACACCCGTACTCTCTGGCTCATACCCAACCTATGGAAGGGAGCATCAAAGGCATGCTAAAATAGTCTAAAGTTAAGTAAATCCTTACATACTATAATACTGCTGTTGCATCAGGGACACTAAGACTTAAGCCACTAGGTGCCAAGTGGAAGCATAAGCGTAATAACTTATAGCAGTTTAAAAATTAAATTTTCTCCCCATATGCTCCTCTAACGAAAATTTTATTGGGAAGAGAACTAAAAAAGGCCTTGGATTTACTGGCGCGCCCGAGAAGATTCGAACTCCTAACCTTCTGATCCGTAGTTAGAATATCTTATTTTATTTTTTAATTATAAACATTTGTATATTAAATATAATTTATTTTTCTTTTCGATAATCTTATTATTACGGAAGCAATTCGGAAGCGCATGAGATTGCCAGCAATTAGTCTCAGAATAACCTTCTAATAAGCTCTCATCGCGTATGATAAAAATAAAATTACATTACCTGAATTTATCTGAAATTTTCATATTTTTTACTTTACATCAAAAAATGCTAAAATATTTATTAAAATTTATACATCTCAATATTTGCGACAAAAAATCTATATCTTAAATTTTTCCTTTTAAAATTAATAAGTTAGTGAATTTTATTCTTGACAATACTTGCATATTTACTTCATAAATTGCCATACAGTAAATACAACATAAGTGATGAGAGCCTAAATGATTAAAGAAAACCGTATTCAACAAATAAACAAGTCTGATATCGAGATTTTAAATAACATTAAGGACTTAAGAATTAAGATAACTCTTTTAGCAAGTCAGTTTGATCCTTTTCAAATGCTTTAGAGGAGTCTTTTAAGCTTCTTTAAAAACAAGGAATGAAAAAATGCTGGAAAGCAATGAATTTATAAGCGTATGCCCTCAGGATCTAATTAGCCAACATGAGGATATAGAATTTCAATTAAACCCTAACATTAAGCTAAAGTTCTCCCAAGATGGTATTAGTGGGTTTGACAGCCACTGGAGAACCATTGAGTTTCAACCTGAGGTTTCTCAACTATTAAATAATATATTTCCCTCTTTAGAGGAAACCTATAGTTTACAAGAACTCCAAAGAAAATATCCACATTCAAAAGAAGAACTTCTCACTATTTTGCAATCTTTATATGAATTAGGATTTTTATGTATAAAAACAAACCTTCCTATTCCCGCTATTTCTTTCTATAAGCATCTCACAAGCATTACACGCTCTTATAAGGCTCAAATGAAAGAAAAAAGTTTAACAAAAATACAAACTAGTAATGATCCAAAAACGCTTAAAAATAATCTTGTCGGCAAATTATTATCTTTGTATTTTTTGTTATCGGAATTTCCAAGTCATTTAAGCGCAGCCATTTCTCAAACAAACAGTAAAGAGTTACAATACAAGTTATCTCATCATCTTTCAGCTGAGTATTGGTCCTCTCACACGCTTAAGAGTGGTTTGCTTCATTTAGGGTACAATACAGAGACTATAAATAAGCTAAAACCAATTCCATCTATTTTAGGAATGATAAATCTATTAAGAGTACTGGCAAGAACAGATCTTTTATCTTATGGTGCTTGCCTTAGTTTGATGGAGTTTCCTTCCGTTTCAAGAGATAAAGTAGGAATTGTTGAAGCTGAATGGTCTAAGATTGAAGCATTGGAATTAATTCCAGAAAAAGCTCTTGAACCCTTTAAGCAACATCAACTCAAAAATTTTGTAGATTCTCATGGATCAATATCAGTAAGTTTTTTTAAACATGCTTCTCCTCTTGGACCTGAATTACAGCAACAGATTAAGGCCAATGCTTTTATCTTTGTTGAATGTCAAGTTGATGCTCTCACAAAGATCGATACACACTATAATAAAATTTAAGCACTACCCGAGGGATCTTCTTCTAAACCAGATGACGGGAGCCGCATGTTTTATTCTGACATTTTTGATTAAAGGCTTTGTCATAACTGTCGCTTGATTGATAGATCTAAGATGATAGATTCCAACCTTTGACGTCTCTTCTAAATACCGCAACATAATGCTGCCATCTTCAAGTTCAACAATCAAAGGGTCTGCCTTAAATAAAGAAATTGCTTCTTGAGGAATGATTTTTCCTCCAATATGGTCTCTTGGCTTATAAAGAGGAAAAGAACTATCATCAGGGATGATATGGACTAAGCAATCTTTATAAAACTTTGCAAAAGCCGTTGACTCTTGCCAAATAAACTCTTCTTCATCAAGAACAGCCGAAACATTGAAAGTACTTTGGTTATCCTTCTGCTCGTTAAAGACTCTTGGCTCATGACCTACTCCTTCCATAAGCCATTCAACACTCACTTGTATCCCTCGTCCTTTTAATGATTTTGTAAGTTGCTCTGCTGCTTGCCTTGAATACTTCTGTTCTCCATTTTCCCAATGTGAGACTGAACTCAAACTAAGATTGGAGATTTTACAAAATAAGGTTCGAGAAAGTCCTGTTAATTCTCTGGCATACTTCAAGCGTGCTGAAGGTGTATTATCCTCCAACTTTATATCAAACATACATACCCCCATTGCATTTTTTAAATATCAATATAGAAACATATAGACATCTAAAGATAACAAAGCAACTAAAAAGATATTTTACAATCTAATTATTCTTAAATTTTAAATATTATTTTTTAATAAAGATAATTTTTTATCTTGAAAAGATATTATTTAATCTTATACTCTTTTCTAAGTTAGATTTACTTTTTATAAGCATAGGAGAAAAATAAAAATGGAAGGCCCCATCCTAACACCATGTGAGCTCGCAAATAGATGGAAAATGCAATCTAAAACATTAAGTCAATGGAGATGGAGTGGGAGAGGCCCTATCTACATTAAAATGGGTGGTAATATACGCTATAGGCTGTCTGACATTGAAGAGTTTGAAAAACAGAAAGTAAGGCACAGTACTTCTCAAGTTCTTGATGAAAAGCTCAAGCAAGAATCTGATCAGATTCCTTATTTAAAAGTCTGTAAATCATAGGATCACCATCTTCAAAGATTTTACCAATTTCAAAAATAATAAAAATTATAAAGAGAGCCATATGTTCAAAGGGTACAATCGTCGTACTAAACGTTGCCTTGTGTGCGAAGAGTACATAAGTCTTACAAAAGACCTCAGAGCGGCTCTTCTTCTCAATCAATGTGTCTACTGGATGGAAAGGACACAGGATTATGATCTCTTTTTAACAGAAGAATACGAGAATAATCCTAATTGTAATGTTCCTTATCGTCATGGGTGGTTCTATAAGTCTTATGAAGCCTTTAATGATGAATGCATGTTAGGAACAAGCAAGTCGACAATTGCTAGGATGTTAAACTCATTTGTTGAGCATGGTTGGCTTGAAAGGCGCCATCGTAAGACTTCTACGTTTGATCAAACTTATGAGTACCGTGTTAACCTCACAAAGCTTCAATCTGACTTATTAAGCTTAGGCTATATTATAGATAATTATAAAATTGATCTCATTCTCTTAAAATCAGGGAAACAAGAGAGAAAGCCTCGTCAATTACATTCTGAGGTATCTAACGAACATTCAGATTTGTCAGCTCATGAACAAGAGCCAGCTCATAAAACAATAGAGGCTCTTAAACTTCAAGAATCAACATGCCTACTACAGGGCGAGGCATCTTTAATGAAGCCATCTCTTGTAAATGATAAGGATTTTACTCATGAGACATCCAAGTTTCATAATGAGACTTCGATTTCTCATGGTGAAACATGCATTTTGCAAAAGCAAACCCCAGTTTCCCAGATGGAAATACCATCATTGTCATTAAAACCCGCAGAAAACAGCAATTCTCACCATGAAACATCCATGTTGCAAGATAAAACATCGATGTTTCACAATGAAACATGCAAGTTGCATGGTGAAACTTCATATATAGATACAAAGATTACTAATACAGAGATTACTAATAAAACCCTCTCTCTAATCTCTCTCCCTAAACCTTCGAACAATCTTCCAGGGGATACATCCAAAAAAGAGAGAGATGAGACAGGGATTAAAATGATCAAACTGTTTTCAAGAATTGTTTCTCAAGGACAAGAGCTTCTTCCTCATCCTGAGAGGATTAACCGTCTCAAGCATGTTTTGCACACTCAACTCCAAGGGAAGTTAGAGAATTGGGAGAAAGTTTGCCAGAACATTACCCGTTCTAAGTTTTTAATGGGAGAAGCTCAAACATCCGATTTCAAAGCAACACTGAATTGGGTGATGATGAAAGACCATGCAATCAAGATTTTTGAAGGAAATAGTTATGGCATTGGAGATCGGAATGCTTCTCACACACCAACAGAGCCTACTATGGAAGAGAGAGAAGCTTTACTTCTTGAATTTAAAAACTCAAACAAACACCCACTTTGGCTTCAAGCAGGTCAACTCCTCTTCAAAAAGGTTGAGTTTTCAATTTTCAAGAACTTTATCTCTGCCCTTGATATCCATCAAATTCATCAAGATTGTATCGAACTTTTAGCACCACACCATTATATTCAAAGTTATATGAGCAAAAACCTCTTTAGCATCCCTATCAAACAAGCTTTAGAAACTGCTTTAGGGCGTGAACTTAGATTTGTATACGTCAGTGTTGGCTCTAAACTTGACGTAACTTCAGAAAGTAAGAATAAGACAATTCAAAAGGAACCTTTGTTGCAATCGGTTTATACGGATGATCTTGTGCCTCAAGCTTATTTTCCACCTCTTGGAAACCCTCATTTTAAAGGGACAAGAGTTGCTGAAACCCAGGAATTCTCTCCTGATCCACCAACAATCCTCACAGATAATCCAGTTTCAGATAATGAACACTATTAACACTCACTTAAAGAAAGGAAAAAAATGAAGTTAACACTTGTAAAAACAGATCACCGTCCCAACCTTGAGAGGGACATGCTCCTCACTGAAGCACAAAAGCAATTTCAAATAAGGAACTTGAAGAAAATGATTCGCTTTATAAAAGCACAGCTTAAGCGTTTAGAAAAAGAAGGAACTATAGATTAAGACGGAGACCGCGCAAAGACTTCGACCTCTCACGCGCGGGTCTCCGGTACACCAACAACACATGGAGTGAATTAATGTACAAACCACTTATACCCTATTTTAAAGAAAAAAGGGACCTTTTAAATATCACAAGACCTCTCAAGAAGTATTTCACCCTTCTTGGTGCGGCTCTTTATCATCATAGCCTTCAGGCAGCTGAAAATGACATGGTCCTGAAGGACGTCTTTGCGAAGATTGAAAAAACCCTCACAGGGGGCGGATTTAGGCTTGCTACTATAGCAGGGGGTCTTGGCGGTATTGTCATTTCAGGCGTTAAAGGTAACTGGCCTGTTGCAGGTCTTTTCTTAGGTCTTGCTGTCACCGCCCATGCCTTCGTGGACTGGGTTAAAGCCAGTTATACTTATGTGATTTAAGGAGCGTAAGATGCGTGAACGTGGAAAGCACTTGCTCCTTCATCATTTGGACTCTCCCGCCAGATGGTTGATATTCACTAAAGATGAAGCCGCAGCTCTTTTAATCCCGACCTTAATAGGTCTTGGCACCTCCCATCAAGGCTCAGGACTCTTGGTGGGGTTAGCTTTTTGTTGGGCCCTACGAAAGCTCCGCAAAATGGCAGGCCAAGGGGCTTTAAAGCATCTAATGTATTGGTACCTGCCGCATAATAAAGCGAAGCTCCCTTTAACGCCTCCTTCACATATCAGGGAGTGGGTGTCATGAAAGAAAAGCTTCAGCATTTAAGACTTCAAGATCTTTTAAGGCATAGGAATTATCTGACCTTTATTGGATTGGGGCTTCTTGGCTCAAATCTGCTCATGACCTTTGCTTTATGTACCCAGAGTGAAAGGGTTGTGCTTGTGCCCCCTCATCTCACAGGTCCTACGTGGGTTGAAAGAAGTAAAGTCTCACCTCAATATCTTGAAGAAATGGCTTTGTTTTTTGGGAGCATTCTCTTAAACAAAACACCTCAAAGCGCTTCTTATCTTCATGAACTCTTGGTTCGTTATGCAGACGCAAGAGGCATTGGCAAGCTCAAACACCAGCTTCGAGAAGAAGAAGAGAGATATCAAAAAAGTGGTCTGAGTACTTCCTTTTATCCCAAAAAGGTAACTGTCCAAGAAAGAAGTCTACAAGTGGAACTTTCTGGCGAAATGGTCGGCTATGTTAGCCAAAAGTGTATCTTCCAGCGTGAAGAAACCTACCGCTTCACTTTCTCTTTTGCTCATGGGCGATTGCTCATCACCTCCTTTAAACCTCTAACAGGAAAGGAGCAAGATCATGCGTAAATTTTCACTTCTAGCGATATCTTTACTCACTTCTTCAGTCAACGCCGTTCAAATCCTTCCTCTTAAAGATCACGGAACAAGTGAGGTTCTTGTTTCAAGCACAGAACACACACGCATTTCTGTTGAAAATGATCGCATTGCTCAACTGTTTGGGATGGATGGACGGCTTTCATTTGAGTTGGATGAAATGAATGGACAAGTGTTTATAACCCCCACCCCTGGCACTGAAGGTCACTTACTTCTTATCACGCTCACGACGGAAAAAGGCTTAACGCATGATTTAAGAATTAAGCCCACCCGTAAACCCGCTGAAGCAATCTTATTAAGGACAAAGACACAAGGATTTTATGAGAGATTCTCTCCCTCAGAATCCTACCAAGGGTTACTTCTTGAGTTGATAAGAGCCTATACCACTCAAACCTTTAAAGATCCATATAAGTTCGTAGCAATTAAAAAAGGTTCTCCAGAGAAGATTGCACCTGACCTTACTCTGCACTTTATCAAAGAGTTCCACTCTCCTCAGTTTATCGGAAAGGTTTATCACCTTAAAAATGAGGGGAATACAACGCTTCTTTTAAGCCCTCATCAGTTCGCAAAATTTAAGCCTTTGGGTATCGTTTTTTCAACAAGAGTGCTTAAGCCTCTAGAACAAACTGAAGTGCTCCTTATTTTAGCAAGGAGTGGATCATGAGTGAACATCAAACTCCTCAAGCCCTTAAAAAGAAGCAATTCCTAATATTATGCGGTGTTGGAAGTCTTTTGGTCTTGGCCCTCCTTTTTCTCTTTGATGTCGTGACGGGGCCTAAAGAACCACAACATCACTTGAAGACGCAAGAGTCCAAAATTGCAGGTACAACCTCCCATCTTGATCCCCGAGAGATTTGGGCTGGGCGCATGGAAGAAGAATCTAAAAAATTCAATGACAAGCTTTTATCGCTTGAAGGCATGCTCAATAAAACAATTGCTGAAAATGCAAAGCGAACGACCCCTCAAGACGAAAATGCCTTGCAACAGTTGCAAGAACAGATCAACACTCTTCAACAGCAACTGGAACAGAAAACTCAAGAATCTATTGAGGAAAAAAACCAATCTCATTATCCAAACCTTGATGGACAAGCCTCTAAGAAAATCGTCTTAAATCTCAAGAAAAATGTTCGCTATGAAGCCCATCAAAACAGAAAAAAGGTTGAAGATACCATCCCTGCTGGCGCTTATGCGTCTGCCATACTTTTAGGGGGTGTTGATGCTTCCACATCTGTTAGTGCAGCTAATGATCCACGGCCAGTACTGTTAAGGGTGATTGATCCAGGAACCCTCCCACGGAAGTTCAAGAGTGATTTGAAAAACTGTCATGTGTTGGCCTCTGCTCATGGGGATCTTTCATCTGAACGTGTTTACATGCGCCTTGAAAAACTCACGTGCACAGAACCTTTAACAGGCGAGATCTCAGAAACCCAAGTGGCAGGCTATATTGCTGGTGAAGATGGCAGAGCAGGCGTGAGAGGCGTTGTCGTTGATAAGACTACTGACCTTATGAGGAATAGTCTCTTAGGTGGTTTTGCAAGTGGGATTAGTAATTTCTTGCAAGCCAGCAATCAAAGTAGTGTTTTCCCAACCACGCCCTTTGGTCAGAAGAATGCTCTTACAGATGATCAACTTCTTAAATCGGGTGCTTATAGCGGCATTGGTAATGCTTTAGAGAAGTATGCTGATTACTACATCAAACGCGCTGAGCAATTGCAGCCTGTTCTGGTGGTTCAAGCAGGACGTAAGGTCAATATGGTCTTCACGGAAGGCACCAAGTTTGGGAACACGACCGTCAAACAAGTCATTGCTGAAGCGAGAGACCAAGCTCTGTCCCAATCAAGAGACAAAATCCAAGTTGAAGCCCTTAAAGAAACCAACAGCCAGAATAGTGAGAGTATTCACCGCTGGCTTCCTAAAATTGGAGAAAATCAATGAAACACATATTTCCTATAATATCCTTACTTTTACTGACTGCCTGCACTTCTTACAAGGAAGGATTCGATTGTGAGGCTGTTTCAGGGGTCGGATGTAAATCCATCACAGAAGTTGATCATCTCATTGATCAAAGCAAGCTTGGAGCTGACGATAATTCTAATCAAGAGAACTCCTCGCAAGGTGATCTTAAAAGAAACCATAAACCCTTAGAAAGAACGAAAGGTATGCATGTTTGGATCGCCCCTTATTCAGATGATGAAGAGGTTTGGCATGGCTCCCAGAGTCTCTTTGTGCCCCTTACAACAAATGAGAAAGAGGAGATGTGATGTTACAAAACCTTCCTCAACTCCTAGGCCATAAGATTGCCACCTTCTTTGGAGAGCGCACCAACTACGGCGTGAATCCTACCTCTCCTTCTTTGGATGCACTCAATGAGGTCCTAAAGACCTACAACCTTTCAGATTTCATGCCCTATGAAAGCTATGATCCTGGTGTTGGTCTTTTTAGCAATCATCAATCCATTGGCTTTGTCCTCGAAACACCCCCTTTGGTGGGATGTTCTGAGCAAATGCAAACGATGGTGAGTGGCATCTTTCGAGATCTTCTTCCTGAAGAATCCTGCCTTCAGTGTATCTTGTATGCTGACTCTCATATCGATGGCTTTTTAGAGAACTGGCAACAAGCACGAAAGGGCAAAGGCGAGATTACAGAATATCTTGCCGAGCAAAGAATAAATCATTTAAGGAATCTTATCTTTGAAGGAACAGGCTCGACCTGCTTTCGTCATTATAGATTTATCATGGCTTACTCGAAACGGGGGAGCTTATTAAATCCGCTTTTAAAGCAAGAAACTCTTTCTTTAAAAGAACAGCTTTCTGCTGCGCTACAAAATCTAGGTTTACCTCTCAAGACGTGGGACGCAAATGATCTCATGCGCACACTTTCAGGCTGGTTTACTTCAGCTCAAGAGACAACTCAAGATATAAGAAAATGGAATCAATTTGACTCTCTTTCAAAGCAAATTCTTATTCCTGGCCAGCACTTTTTGATTGAGCCTAAGCATATAGTGGTCAATCAAGATGACTCTTATGTTCGCACCTATGCCGTTGAGACGGAGCCTGATGAATGGTCACTTCATGCCATGGGGGAGTTGATTGGCGATCAATTTAGGGAGTACTTGCGCCTTCCATGCCCCTTTATGATTCACTATGGGGTGTATGTCCCTCTTCAGGATAGCACATCTACAAAGCTTAGGGCACGTGCTGCGTATTCAGAGCGGCAAGCCACCCCATCTCTCATTAAGCTGATTCCAAGGCTTCAAGAAGAAGCGATGGAGTTTGCGTATATGCGAGAAAGACTTGCTGAAGGCGAAAGATTGGTGAGAACCAACCTGACAATAACCCTCTTCTGTCCTCAAAATCTGATGGAAAGAGCTGATCAAGCCTTACACACCGTTTACAAAACAAAGAAGTGGAAGTTACGGGCGAATAAGGTCATTCATCTTCAATCTCTTCTAGGATGCTTGCCGATGAATTGGGGTGAAGGCATCCATGAGGATTTAAGCTATCATGGCAGAACGAAGACTACTCTTTCAACAGAATCAGCGAATCTTGTTCCCTTACAAGGAGAGTGGTGTGGCACTCGCTCTCCTGGTGTGCTCTTAAGTGGGCGTAGAGGACAGCTTTTTACCTGGTCTCCTTTTGATAACACGAGCGGCAATTATAATGTGTGCGTGGTAGGGAGATCAGGAAGTGGCAAGTCTTTCTTCATGCAAGAAATGCTGACCTCCACCTTAGGCCTTGGGGGACGTGTCTTTGTTCTTGATGTTGGAAGATCCTTTGAGAAGACCTGTCATTTATTAGGGGGTCAGTTTATTGAATTTACAACCGACACACCTCTCTGCATTAACCCCTTTTCAACAATCCCAACGCAAAGCATGGAAGAGACCTCCGATGCCTTAGCCATGTTAAGACCTATTGTGGCCGTGATGGTGGCGCCTAAACGCGGCACCACGGATATTGAAAATGCTTTTATTGATAAAGCCGTCTTTGCCGCTTGGGAGAAAAATGGAAATCAGGCCTCCATCGATGACATTGCAGAATGGCTCCAAAGCCAAACGGATGAGCGGGCTAAAGATCTCAGCACCATGCTTTTTCCTTATACCTCGCAAGGGGCTTATGGGCGGTTCTTTAATGGCACCTGTAACGTGAACTTTAAACACAATCTTGTCGTCATTGAGCTTGGGGAGCTTAAAGAACGAAAAGAACTTCAAAGTGTTGTCTTTAAAACTGTCTTTATGCAGATTCTTAATCAAATGCTGGGGGGTGATCGTAAAACCCCAACGCTCATTAAAATGGACGAAATTTGGGATGTGCTGAAAGGAGAACAAAAAGAAGAAGCACACTACATTGAAGCTGGTGTGAGGCAATCGCGTAAGTTCTTCTGTGCTCTTGTCTTTGGCACCCAATCCGTTCATGACTTTTATGCATCCCCTGCAGCTCAAGCGGCCTTTGAAAACTCAGATTGGCTTTGTTTACTTTCCCAAAAGAAAGAGTCCATTGCACAACTCAAGAAGAGCGAAAGACTTCTCCTAGATCCAGCTGCTGAAGAGCTCCTGAATTCCGTCACCACCCAACAAGGTAAATATGCAGAAATTATGATTGTGGGTCCCCAAGGATCGGCTGTGGGAAGGCTTATAACGGATCCCTTCACCCGAATCCTCTACTCAACTAAGGCTGAAGAATATGCCGCCGTAAAGCATTACCAAGCGCAAGGCATGAGCTTGCTGAATGCCGTAAAGCAAGTGGCAGGAGTTACGTCATGAGAACAGCTACCTTTAAATTCATCATCATGGGAGGGACAACCCTTGCGACGCACTTTATTGCCCTTGGAGTGTTGTACAAGGTGATACCTCATCCCCAAGAACAAAAAATTGCAGTTGTTGACCTCCAATCGCTTCTCTTAGGTGAGCTTAAAGGCAATGCCACTCAAACAGATGCTGAACTTGCCCTAAAGATGAAGAAGCTTCACACCCAGATTCACCATATTACAACTCAACTTTCTCAAGAGACAGGAGCCCTCATTGTCTCAAAAGATGCTCTGCTTTCAAAAGGGGAAGACTGGACAGAGATTGTGAAGGAGAAGCTGGAGAAATTATCATGAATCCACAGTTTATCCGCTTTCTTCCCTTAAAATACCTGAATATTGCCAATGGCATTCTTGTCTTCATTCTTGTGCTGGGCCTTGGGAACTGTATTCATGAGCGCACAACCCTTGCCATTAACGGAAGTAAGTCATTAGAAGGCAAATACTTCTTCATCATTAAAAGCTATGGAGCACCTATTACTTTTAAGGAAGGTGATTATGTCGCTTTCACTCATCCTTGGGTGCCAGGGATTGTTATTAAGCAAGTGAAGGGAGTACCTGACGATGTTGTCCTTCATATCAATCATAAAGCTTTTGTGAATGAAGAGCTTATTGGTCCTATTTTTAGCTTAAGTCGGGATCAAAGAACGTTAACCCCTGGATTCCAGGGCATTATCCCTCAAGGCTCTTACTTTGTGGCAGGTGAGCATGCGCGGAGCTTTGATTCTCGGTATGCAGAAGTGGGGCTTTTAACAAATGAGAACATCTATGGCAAAGCTTATAAATTATTTTAGTCTTTCTCTCCTTTTAGTACCTACGCTTCTAGCTAAAGACCTCGGATGCCATGGAGAGCTCTTCTCGATCAAGGAAGAAAGCCTTCTTGAGGTTATAAAGAGGCGCCTTCTCAACATGCAAGAAAGTGGCACGCTTGAGACCTACCAGAAGCAGCTTGCAGAGCATGCCAAGAAGAAAGCACTCACCCCCAAGCCGCTTCACCATATCCACCATACCCAACTTCCAAGGTCTTTTTACTATGATCCCACAATAACTTTGTCTGAAGACCTGAAAGATCATGAAGGACGGCTCTTTGGGAGACAAGGGGATAAAGCTAATCCTTTAGAGATCATCCCTCTGACCAAAGAATTGCTCTTTATTGATGGAGAAGATGAACCTCAAGTTACTTGGGCGCTTTCTCGTACCTTCCCTTCAAAAATCATCCTTATTAAAGGCCAATCTCTCAAGTTGGAAGAGAGACATCATCGGCCCTTTTATTTTGATCAGTTGGGGTTACTCACGGGGCGCTTAGGGATCAAACAAGTCCCTGCCCGCGTCTTTCAAGAAGGCACACGCCTTAAAATAGAAGAATTAAACATCAACCAACTTCGGAGCTCTCACAATGAATAAATTCGGTGTCGTCATTCTCGTATGTTTTGGCTTTCTTACCTTCCCAATCTTAAAGCGAGCCTCACTTGAGAGGCAAATCTTGCATGATTATGAGGTGCTGCTAAAACTTGAAGCCATCACTGATGCCAAGACGCTTGAGCAAATTCATCACCTTGGCCAGAAATACGGCTACGGAGAAGTGTACACCACTTTAACAACAGAACAGATTTTTGGCCCCCAAGCTGAGCACCCTTACAAATCACCCACAGAAGGACAAGATAGAATATGAAGCAGTATCAATATCAATTTTTTAGCAAGTCTCTTAAGTATCCGCGTTTTTCAAGCTTAAGGTTCCCAAAGCTCTCAAAGCTTGATTGGCTGATGATTAAGTTCTTCGCAGCCTTACTTCTCCTCCTGGGGGGCATGTGCTATATCCACCTCCTTGATCAAGATTTAAGATCAAGCTTTGAATTAAGCCATATAGAGGCCCTCAATAAGAAACTTAAATCCCAAGAAGTGAGCAAGGGATTTATAAAAGAGGAAGACAAGTAAGGTATGAGAAAGTTCGCCCTCCTTCTTTGTTGCTGGACTGCTTTCACCCTTGAGGGGCGTGCTGCTTGCCATGGGCGGTTTGTGAACCCTATTACTGATATTTGCTGGTCGTGTATCTTTCCTATCACTTTGGGGGGCATTAACCTTATGCGAAGTGGAGAAGACACGCCTAACCCCAAAGATTTTGTCTGCTATTGCTCAACACCTGTACCCAGGGTCGGAATTCCAATTTCTTTCTGGGAACCAGTGAGACTTGTGGATGTCACAAGGACGCCTTATTGCCTGGTGAATATGGGGGGAGTTCAGATTGGAAGCTCAGGCATGACTCACCGAGGGGGGAATGCTACTAAATCAAGCGTCTCAGGGGGTCTAAAGCATAGCTTTTATAATGTGCACTGGTATGTCTATCCTGTGATTTGGTGGTTAGAGCTTTTGATTGATTTTGTTTGTCTTGAGAAAGCATCTTTTGATCTGTTGTGGATCACTGAAGTTGATCCCACGTGGAATGATGATGAATTGGGATTTCTCATCAATCCTGAAGCGGTCTTTTTTGGAAATCCTGTTGCGCAAGCCGCATGTGCTGCCGATTGTGTTGGAGCGAGTACTGGATTTCCAAATGATTTGTTCTTTTGGTGTGGGGGATGCCAAGGAAGCCTTTATCCTTTTGGGGGCACAATTACTCACCATGCAGGTGGTGTACAAGCTTCACTCCTCGCCACTCAAAGGTTTATGGCACGCCTTCACCGCTTTGGTCTTCTCTGGGGCTATATGGGAAGTTCTGGCCTTTGTGGTAAGTACCCTATGCCCATCATTAAAAAATCACAATATAAAACCCAAATGACTTACCCCATCCCAGCAACCCACAAGGGTTGTTACCCTTTAGGACGAACAGAAGTCACTTATAGTTCAGGTCGGGAGTTTCCCACACGGGGTGAAGATTTTGGTTATCTCATATGGAGAAAAAGAAATTGTTGTCTCGGCTAGTTTTTTACTTGTTTTTGAGTATGTTAATCTCCTTAGAAAGCAATGCTTTGTGCCCAAAAGAAAGCACCCATCCACAAACGTGCCCTATTCAAAAGTTGAGTTCATCTGAGGAAAAGGCACCAACAGTTCTTGTGTTTGCTTCCTTTTCTATGCCTCAAGCAACGTTAAAGCAATTAGCAGCTGATCTTAAAAAGGTTGATGGAGTTTTAGTGATCCGTGGCCTCATTAATAACAGCTTTAAGGAAACTGCAATTACTCTTCAAAAATTGGGGACAAGTGTTCTTCTCGATCCAACCCTCTTTGAGAAGTATAACATCACTTCTGTCCCCACCTTTATCATTTTTAAAGGTGAGCTTAAGGACGACCACCCACCTTATGACCACCTTACGGGCAATGTTAGTTTACGATTTGTTCTTGAGAAGGTCGCTCAAGAAGGTGAGATCAAAAGTGCTGCTCTTTTGCTTGAAAAGCTCAAAGGGGGTAAGGCATGAAGATACTCTTGCTTCTTATCATGGTAGTATCTCCCTTAGGAGCTTCTGAGATGGATGAAAAGGCCAAAGAAGGCACAATCCATGCTGAAAAACTCAAAGCTGAAAGTCAGAGCACATCTTTGAATCCTGCAAATATTAAGCTTTCAGATGATATCCCAGAATATAAAGAAAAAGTTTCTATCTCAAATCTTGATGATAGTGCTCTTAAGCAAGCTGAATCTCATGCCCTTCATGATGAGCATGCAAGCCATATTTATCAGCTTCACACCCATAAAGACACAAGCGTTAAGATTGACCCTCTTCATGATCCTTTAATTGTTGACTCCGAAGCCCTTCTTAAAGATCCCATGAAAATCTTAGCAGAAGAGCCTCATCAAGTTGTCGAAGAAGCAGAGGAAGAGATTTATGAAGAAGTTAAATGTGAAGAGGCCAGAGATCCTTATACTCAAAGCTGTCTTGAAGATCGTTTAGTTGTTGTTAACACCCCTCTCCCCCAAACCTATCCTCTTAAAGTGACGGTTTATTCTCATGGCTGGTCAGGGGGTCTTTCACGGAATGTAATTACAGGGCAAAAGCTTGATAGCTCCACAATGGATAATGGGGGTGGGTACGCAGCATGGACACGGATTGAAAATCCATTTCCCTCCTCTTTGGGGACTATTATTAGTGTGAAGCATACGAATCCTCAATGGTACACTTCTTTTTCCAATAATGTTCTTTCAGTCACAACCAGCAATGGGGGGTGGTTTTGGATTAATTATTATTATGCTCTTTTTGATATTGTCTACCAATCCCTCCCCACTGAAAAGGATGTGGTGGAGACCATCCAGGATGGATGCCAGTTCCTAGAGGCCAACTCTGATAAGGAAGTGTGTTCTTATGAGACAATGGAAATCACGCAAGGGCCGGAGACAAGGGTCATTAATGGCCTTGCTGTAACACGAGAGTGGTGGCAAAGACGAAAAACTTATTCTTGTCTTCCACAGGCCAAAAATAATTGTGAGGCTTTAAGAACCCGTGGCTGCATGCAGGTCGGATCACACTGTTTAGAATATATTAACAAGACTTGTATCAAGTATGAACAAACTTTTAAATGCCCGACCTCTAGAAAGCTCAAAGTCACGAGAATTAAAGGCGGAAAAGCGCCTTATTGCATCACGGGCAATTGTTTTACTCCCAGCTATGCTCCCAACACAGAGATGCTCGATGCCATCTCAAAATTAGAGGTGTTCAGAAAAATCCAAGAAGACCTAAGAGCCAAGAAGCCAGAGATCTTTGGGGGCGATCATGACCATTGTAAAAAAAATCTTGCGAACTTTAGGGATTGCTGTAAGAGCGGCAAAGGCTGGGGTATTTCTTTAAAGTTGGCAGATTGTGATGCTGATGATGAAAGACTTGCAGCGCGCAAAAGCAAGAATTTGTGTGTGTATGTGGGATCATTTTGTAAAGAAAAAGAGAAATTAACAGGGATTTGCCTTAAGAAGCAATTCTCTTACTGTTGCTTCCATTCCAAGCTCTCAAGGATTATCCATGAGCAAGGACGCCCTCAAATTGGTCTTGATTGGGGATCACCCAAAAACCCAACGTGTCGAGGTCTTACGAAAGAAGAAATTGCCCAAATTGATTTCTCCAAGCTTAATTTAAGCGAAATTACCTCTGAGATTATGAGTCGCTATAAGGAGAAAGATCTTTCTTCTTATGTCAGTCAAAAACCAAATCTTCTTCAAAATATCGACACACAAATTAAGTTGATCCAAAAGGAACTCTCGGTTCCTAAGGATAAAAAATCAGAGCGGGAGTTATAGACATGTTATTCCTCATATACCTCTCGCCTGTGGCCTATCATAACAACAGTTATAATAATCTTCTCATCTTCAATTTTACAGATGACGCGATAGTCCCCAACGCGATAACGCCAGAACTCTTGCAGGTTCCCTGTCAAGGCTTTACCGTATGTTCGCGGATTAGAGGATATCAGAATTCTTTCTTTAAAATATTGCTAGATGCGCCGTTGGATAGGGGGATCAAACTTCAGGAACTCTTTTTGAGCATCCTTTTGAAACCTCAGCTCCCATTTAGTGCTTGTCATTCTCTCTCTCAAGGTGAGCTTCGATCTCTTCTAGGGAATAAGTCCTCTCACCTTGTCGGACTTTTTCATAGCGAGCGAGCGCTAGCAAATAATCTGCTTGATCTTGCAGAAACTCTTCCAAAGCACACTTTACATAATAGCTTTTTGAGCGGTGCGTTTCTTTGGAAAGCTGATCAAGACGTCTTTCTAACTCTTCAGGCAATCGGACAGCAAGCATGATTAATCTCCATTCTTATATGTCAAAGTATAACATGTATTACAAGTATAACGCAATACTTATCCATGTATTTGGCTTCATGATTATCAGTTTAAAGCCTCTTTTAGCAGAAGACTCTTTTTATAAAAGGCGTGCTGAAGGTTGGCATTGGTATCAAGATCGTAATATTCAACAAATGCAAAATGAAGAGAATAAAAAGCAATCTGAACATCAGTCCCATCAATCTTTAACGCCTACTCAGCTCTTAAAGCTTTATCAAAAGGAAATAGAGCGCCGCCTTCATCTTGCCATCTTCTTTCCAACTCTAGAGAACGTGAAAGCGTATCAAGAATTACAGAAAGATCTCATGGAAAGAGGTCAGCTCTTTGCCGATCGCTGGATGCAATCTATTTACTTGAATCCCTCCCTTGATTTCACGTCTTCCTATCCTATCAACCAAATTGGAAGACACACCTATATTGATGAAGAAAATAAACTTAAATATACCAAATTAAAAGCTCTCTCTAAGTCTTATGGTTTCTTTTTCTTCTTTAAGGGAGACTGTCCTTATTGTCATACCTTTGCACCAATCGTAAAGCGCTTTGCAGCCAAATATGGCTGGGTTGTGAAAGCTGTGAGTCTTGATAGGGGCACACTTAAAGAATATCCCAAGCCTCTTCTTGATAATGGCATTGCAGAAAGACTCTCGATCACTCATGTGCCTGCCTTGATCGCCGTTAATCCTAAAACACAACAAATCCTCCCCATCAGCTACGGCATCTCCTCAGAGGATGAAATGGAAGCCCACATTATGACTCTCATAGGTAAATCATGAAGAAACTCATTTTATTCTTTATTACGTTCATTAGCTTTATTCCAGCGCATGCTGGGATTAACTCGGATCTTGAAGACTTCTTTAAGAGCATGGGGTCGGTGACCAATTCTACCTCTGCCTCTGTCTATCAAGATCAAGCCGCAGGATATTATACAGGTGGGGGTGTTTTTATCCGGAACTCATCTAAAAATATCCAACCTCTCTCCCTTCACTTGCCCTCTTACCGGGCAGGGTGTGGGGGCATAGATCTCCATTTAGGCGGCTTAAGCTTCATCAAGGTTCAAGAATATTTAAGTGCTTTAAGAGCTATTGGAGCCAGCATGCCAAGTTATGCCTTTATGCTGATGGTACAGACCATATCCTCTCAGATTTACAATGTTATCAATGAACTGAATGCTAAAGCTCAGGAGATCAATCAAACGAATATCAACACCTGTGAGGTCACAGCCACCACCTTAGGAGCCCTGTGGCCAAGAGGGGATGCCTCAAGCAAGCATTTGTGTTCCTCTATGGGCAGTAACCTTGGCGTGTTTTCTGACTGGGCAGCTTCCCGTCAGGGATGTGGCGCAGGCGGTCAAAGAGATTCACTTCTTTCTAACCCTCCTGCAACGGGTAATAAAGAAGATTTAGCTGCCTATAAAAATATGGTTGTGGGAGAATATAACCTCGCCTGGAAAGCCATTCAGAAAAATCCTTTTCTGATAAAAGATCAAGAAATGGCCGAGTTCTTTATGACGCTCTCTGGAAGCTTAATTGCTCGAAAAACCGGAAATGGTGACAAATCTCCTCTTACCGTGTCTGTCCTTCCCTCTTTGGCTGATCATGGAGACTTGATTAATGCTCTCCTGCAAGGGGGACAAGCCAAGATCTGGAAATGTGATGATAAAGAGAAATGCTTAAATCCTCACGCTGCTCAAGTAAGTGTCTCTAAGCCCTTAGAGGCAAGGGTTCATGCCCTCCTGGATTCGATGGTGAATAAGGTTTATATGGATGAACCGCTTACTAAAGAAGAGCTTGCTTTCCTTAACTCCACCAGTCTTCCCATTTATAAAATCCTCAATGTGACAACTGCTTATCAAAGAGGGAAATCTCCGATTGATATTCGGGATTACTCTCGCCTCATTGCCTATGACTTATTATCACAATATCTGCTTGAAGTACTCGACATTGTAACCATCAATCTCGATGACTTGAGAACCGTTCAAGTCGATGACTCTCATATTAAAAGGCTCCTAGATGGCATCCACAAGGTAAGAGAGCGCGTGGTTCAGCGAAGATCAAGCGTTGTTCAGCAGCTTCAATCCATCCTTTCATTGATTGAAAAAACCTCTGCTCTTGAAGCACAGCTATTCTCAACAGCCTCAATGATCACCCAAGGAAAGAGGTAAGCACTCATGGAAACAACAATTTATACACTTGGCGGTGGAGAGATCTTCTCTCTCATCTTTAATGGCATTGCCTCTCTCATTAGTGGCGCTGAGGGACACAAAGGAATCTTCTTTAATCCCTTTGTAAGAATTGGAGCTCTCACTGGGCTTTTAATTGCTCTTACTCAAACCCTCTGGCGCGATCAAATGGAGATTATCCGCTCTTTCTTTATGCCCTTTATAATCATGCTCTTTGTGATCTTAACACCAACTACCACCGTTCATATTATTGATAACCTTGTCGGGAGAAAAGAGTATGTGGTCGCTCATGTCCCCTTTGGTCTTGGATTTGTGGCAGGGATTTTCAGCCAAATTGGGCAAGAAATCACAGAAAAGATTGAGCAAGTCTTCTCTCTTCCTGATGACCTTAAATATCATAAAACAGGGGCCGTCTTTGCGAGCAATCTTCTTAAGAATGCAAAAATCTTCCATATTGTGGATGAAAACGTTGCTGAGAACATGCGAGGGTTTGTCACTCAATGTGTCGCCTATGATGCACTCTTGGGTCGTAAATATACCTTTCAAGACCTTAAGACTACAGATGACATTTGGACTTTGGTCACCAGTAATCCCTCCCCTGTGAGAGCATTCCTGTGGCAAGAGGCAGGAAAGAAGAGCGAAATTGTTACCTGCAAAGTAGGCGCTGAAAAGCTCAGTACTCTTTTTGGAAAAGAAATAGACAAATCAGCTGATTTCTTTGGCAAGAGGTTTTTTGGAGCCGGGAATAAATCTCCCATCGATTATAAGGCAGAGATCTTTAAATACCTACCCCTTTCATTTGGCTATCTCACAGATTCAGCTAAAAATGCTGAAGAGCTTATCAAGCAGCAAATTATGATTCATTCTGTATTAGAGGGGATTGAGAATAAGTCTGTCTCCTTAGGGAATGCTTCAAACCCTGCAATTGCCAAAGCTTATCTCCAACAAAGAAATAACAATAAGGCTTTAGGAGAAATAGCAGCTGACACCTTGCCTGTTATGAAGATCTTATTTGAAGCCATTATTTATGTCGCGTTTCTTGTTGTATTTCCCCTCGTTTTAATGCCATGGGGATGGAAGATCTTTAAGACCTGGCTTGGTCTTGTTGCGTGGATTCACTGTTGGGCACCACTTTACGCAGTGCTTAATATGATTGTGACCGTTTATGGAAGAGCTCATAGCCTCTCTTTATCGGCTCTTGAAAATGGCCATGGTATGACCATTGCTAATTCTGTAGGATTGATGAATTTTCATGCAGACCTCTCTGCCATGGCAGGCTGGGCAGCAATGAGTATTCCTTTCTTAGCCGCGGGGCTTGTTAAAGGGGGTGTTTCAGCCTTCAATAATCTCGCAACCCATTTAGGGGGCGTTTCTCAAAGTGTCGCTGCAAAAGCAGGAGATGAACTCACCTCAGGTAACTACTCTTTAGGCAATGTCTCTCTCGGGACAGTGCAAGCCAATAATACAAGCATGAATCAACATATGCTCTCAGGGAACTGGCATTCAGGCGCCTTCACTCAAAATGATGGAAGAATTCAAGAAATTACAACAGCAGAAGGTGCTCAAATCATGGACGAAAAGATTTCCTCTCTTGCCAGCAACATGAATATTTCTGAAAGCATGCAATCGATGTTCCAAAGGCAAGCTGCACGCAATGAAACTGCTGCACATAATTCTATGGTAGCAGCAAGCCAGCAAGAAGTGAAGGCGTATCGAGACATGATTGATCTCGCACGCCATCAAGCAACGAACAAGAACTTAGCAACGGGATATTCTAATACCATGCAAGGAAGTGTTGGAAAAAGCCTTGCTCATATCCATGATAAAACTCAAAGTTTTGTGAATCAAACTGGCATGAGTTATGATAAAGCCTCTCAGCTTATTGCTGAGGCATCAATAGGCTTTTCTGGCTCTGTAGGCACTAAAGCTGCAAGTGTTAATTATGGTGTTACAGGTAAAGTAGATGCCCTAAGTAGAAATAATAAAAATGAATCTTATCTAAAAGCAGAGAATTTTGTACGCCAAGAGAATTTAAGAGAAGACTTTAATACCGTCCGGCAAGCAGCGCGAGACCTCAGAGGAAGTCTCAATGACGATATTGGACAGCGTTATGCAGAAAACATATCTTCATCCTTGGATAAGTCAGATCAATATCGAACTGAAGCAAGTGCTACCTTAGCTCGCTCTAGGACCTTTACAGAATCAGCCTCAACAGCATCCCAACAAGGGTGGGCCATTACTGACGCTGTCAATCAAGAATATATGGAATGGCTTCCGCAGCAAAGCTATATGGGAACGCTAGGGCCCATGGGAACTCATCAAGCTAAACACGTAGCCCTTAATGATCCTTTCATGAACAGAGCTTATCAAAGAAAGTTCTTAGAAGAAAGACAAGCAACACTCGATAACTACTTTGATCATATTGCCATTAACTCAGCTGAAGATGTTAGAAAAGCTTATCAACAGTATTCAACATCAACGCCTAAGCCAGATAGCCTTAATAGCCATTATTTAGAAGTTCATACCCATGCGAATAGCTCTGGCTTTAAAGATTATAATGAAAAATCGCATGAGATGGAACAAGAAATTTCCTATCTCAGTTCAGAAGTCAGCAAGATTGCCGACAATCAACAAGTTGTCCAACAAGGAGAGGACAATATTTTAAGCTTTGGCAACGACCTATCACACAAAGTTCAAAAGGAACAGGGACAAAAGATAAAAAATCTGGAAGAAGTCAGAAAATCACTTAATGGAGATTTTTTAAATGAGAATTAATCGGATTCATAGAATCCGCTATATTTTGAATTCTTCTCGATTCAGCCGCATGCCATGCAGAAGACATTGGATTATGCTCATCATACATATGTTTCAGAGGATCATTATCAAGCGCTACCTTTTGGTGTTTAAGCTTTATACGAGGTACAGGAATTTTGAGATAAGTAATTCTATAAAGGGGGTAAAAAAACCATATCAAGGCACATACTATTGTAAATACTGTGCTAAAGTGAGAACCCAATATAAAAGCTATACCCCCTATAAAGCTTGCCACACCTGCTGCAAAGAGCCTGTAGTCTCGCTTAGACTGAATATATTTCTCAAGCTGATTTTGGGTAATTTTATGCTGCTTCAAAAGCTCTTTTTTACTCATAGAAACAGGCTTAATAAAGCACGAGAGCTGGTCAAAACAAACAGCTACAATAATATAGATGGTAAAAAGATCATAAATATTACCTCTCCCAGCGACACAAACAAAGAACGAAAAAATAAAAGCAAACAAACAGATAAAGAAGTGTTGCTCAAGAACCGTAGCTGCAGAGTGTATTGTCATTATTTAATTCCCTTCGTCTCAACTATACCAAACAAGAAAGGAGAATGGAAGTAAATGGGCTTAGTTCATAACATAACCCGCGGTGGACAAACAAATATCCACTTTATCACAATGCTGCGGCAAGTGCTAAAAGTGAGTATTTTATGCTCTTTATTCGTTAGCTTAATATTTTACTCGATAAGAACCTACCAAGAGGTGCCTAGAGCATATTGGCAAAATTATATTAAATATTATAGCCATGAACTAAATCCATTTCTACTCTTTGTCATTGATGACAAGACAACAGTCCATCGACTTCCTCAAACCTTAAAAAGGGTTGCAAAGGTCAACTCTTTTTTAGAGAGAAACATCCTTTATGGGCTTAAGTCTTTCTTGATCTCTTTTAGTCTGATCCTATTTTCTTGGCTTGTGATGGGAACACGGCAAAGGCAGAAGAAACACAATCGAGGGAATAAAGCTCTCACCCCCTTTAAGCTCAAATGGCTGATTAAATTTAAAAGGCAATCTTCGGATCTTAAAATTGGAAGTCTTCCTCTCATTAAAGATAAGGAAACCTCCCACATCTTAATATCAGGCACAACAGGTTCAGGTAAATCCAATTGCTTTAATATTTTGGTACCTCAAGTTAGGCAAAGAGGAAATAGAGCTGTGGCAATTGATCTGACAGGCCAATATATTTCTCGCTTTTACCAACAAGGAGACTTGATTCTCAATCCTTTTGACACTCGCTCAGTGAATTGGAACCCTTGGGCAGATTGTACTCTTGCAAGCCATTATGATATGCTTGCCTCAGGTTTTATCCCTCAACAAAAGTATGTCTCAGACCGCTTTTGGGATAATGCTTCTCGGTCCCTTTTCACAACCGCTATGCAAAAATTAAATAGCCTTAAGAATCACCGTATTCATGAATTGCATAGGATCTTAATCACAGCTGACCTTAATGAATTTGAGAACTTCTTTAAAGAAACAGAAGCCGCTTCTTACACCAGTAAAGAAGGCGAGAAAATGACGCTTTCTGTGCGTTCAAACCTAGCTGTACAGATCAAAAGCTTAAAGTATTTGAATGACCAGAATAAAACCTTTTCCATAAGACAATGGGTGCAAAATGAAGATCAGAAGAATTGGCTCTTTTTTACCGCCCGGCCGGATCAACGAGAGACCTTAAAACCCTTGATTTCTTGTTGGCTTGAGATTGCCTTTAATGCACTCATGTCCTTATCCCCTAACCTAAAAAGAAGACTTTGGTTTATGATTGATGAATTGCCTGCGCTCCAACACTTGCCATCACTCCCTTTAGCTCTGGCAGAATTGAGGAAATATGGGGGATGCATTATGGCAGGAATTCAAGGTATGCCACAGATCAGTGATCTTTATGGTCACGCAGGGTCTCAAGCAATTCTCGATCTTTTTAATACGTTTATCTTCTTTAGAAGTACAGATCCCCAAACAACAAGCTGGATCTCAAAAGTATTAGGAGAAAAGGATGAAACAGAAATTATTGAAAACCTTTCATATGGAGCGAATACCATTAGAGATGGTGTTTCTTTAAATCAGCAAACCCACACTAGGCCTATTGTAATTCCTACAGAAATCCAGAACCTTAAAGACCTTGAAGCATATATCAAACTCCCAGGCAATTATCCTATTACTAAGTTCAAGATGCCTTATCAGTCTCAACCACCAAGTAAAATCGAAACATTTGATTTTTCTTTGGCCAGAGGAGATGACCATGTCTGAAATGCAAGATTCCTTTGAGTTGAACTATTATAAACTCTCGCTTCTTAAAGAAGAGATGGCCGTTCAAATTAAAGAATTACAAAAGGCTATAGACGAGGTTAAAGTAGGAGCTCGCATGTTCATGGTGCAACATGAAGAATTCAAAAATATTACCTCTCATGTTCAAAAGAGCCTTCAGGCCAATATCCTAGAGGTTTCTCATCAGGTGGGACAAGAATTCGTGCAGAATATTAATGAGCGCATAAAGGAAACATTCAAAGAAGCTGCCCAGAATTTACTGACCACTTCACAAAATACTGAAGCAACACTTCTTAAAGCTCAAAAGGCATTATTCTTAAGAAATTGGCTTATCGGCGTAACTGCCCTTACAGCTTCAATTCTAACAGCCATTTCTGTGAGCTATTTCTATTTCACAAAGATAGAATCCCTAACTACACGTCAGCTTGTTAAAACTTACAAGTATGGCCTTCTCTTAAAAGAGGTCTGGCCAAAGCTCAGCAAACAGGATCAAGAACGGTTAAGTCGCTTTCTGGACAATAAAGACCATCAATTTTAGTTGAAAGGATAATATGACAGAAATTCTCCCTAGTAATAAACAAACTATAGAAAACTTGAAAGATCGCCTTTACCCTCTTGATTCTGATATTTGTGCCCAACTTAATACCATAGGCTTTAAACTAGATAACTTCATTATTTAAGATTGTCGCCATGCGTATAATAAATTTCAAACTCTCGGCTATCCCTATAAGTTTTGTATCAACCGCGCGCATGCGTATTTGCTCATCTTTATAAAAGAACAAAAGGAATAAAAATAAATATATCAATTAATTACTAAAAAGTAACTTTACACCAATCTATAATGAAAGAAAGGAAAACAATATGATTATCAAGAATAACCGTTATTATAATTTCATATTTAAATACTACGAAATGATGCTTTTTTACTTTAAAGAGTCAGCCCTCTCACTCCTGCATATTCTAATGATGCTCAGCGTTGGGGCAATCTTTCAACTTCTTATTGCAAAGACGATGACAGAGACCTCCCTTCATTTATATACAACTTTTTATGTATGGGTGTTACGTCTTAGTATTGATAGGTTTTTTGAAAACACTTCATCACCAGCTTTTTCACTCGATAAAGAGAGTATATAATACAGTAATCATAAAAAGCTTCCATTTCTTAAAGTGTTATTCATGCTATGCTTAGCCGCGTACTTGCTTAATATCAATAATCAGTTACCCACTCAAATAAAAGATAAGATCAAATCTAATTGTTTTACCTATAAACAGAGTCTTATTGACCAACATTATTATCTAGAACAACTGAAAAGCAAGATAAGATCTATAAGTAGATCTAATCTTGACTATGAAGTTCTATTGAAGGTTATGACTGATAATCAATTTAAGGAATTTGTTAGGTCCGAATTGATGAAAAGATAATTATATATAAAATTTCATCACTGTCTCTTTTTAAAACTTATAAACAAGGGACATTACCATGCTGCTTGCATTTTGCTTTAGTTATATTTTCATTACTATATTTCCAACAATTTATAAGGGTATGTTGTCCTTAAGCTCTGAGGTTATCAGTTAAAAATATTTATTTTATTAATTGCAATTTATTCTTATGTTTTGATTCTCAAAGCAATAAATACTCTACGTTATAAATATTCTATAACTTGATACATTAAGGAGATTTATTGAATGAAAGCACAATTTTTTATACTTTGGTTAATGATTTCTTTTTTATTACCTTCTTTTTCGATATTTGCATCAGAACCACAAAAGGGTGGTGCTCAACAAATTATCAGGAGTTTTCCAGTTAAATTTGCCATTAAAGATGTTCAAGAATATCCAGATGGAGAAACACAAAGACACATCTATTTCGGTTTTGCAATGGACTCATTGTCTCGAAACTTTCAGGAACACGAGAAGATCCCCATCCATTCCATTAGAATAAATTCAATGGAACAGCATCTTAACAATGCTATACGTCACCACCTCCCGAATAAAACAGTTATCAAAAGTATTCATTTCCTGGATGTCTTTGACCGTGATCAGCTTGCATACATAGAAGCTGCATTAAGAGGAAATAGGGTTAATTTAACTCGTAATTTATTACATTCATCTCTCATAAGTAGTTTATATGAAGAGATTCAAATTCAAGGAGAGACTATAATAAATCAGCTTATAAACGAAACTAGGTAAAAAAAGAAAACATCTATTAAGAAGCTTATTGTTTCACTTTACCTAAATAGATTTGGGGTTAATAAAGTAATTAATAGAGACCGCTAAAAAGGCGGTCTCTTTAAAAGGCTGATTAAAGTTTTGTTTTATCGAAAGTGATGTCTAATGCATGAAGGCCTGCAATAAGAAGCCCAGGAATTTTGGTTGAGCCCATGAAATTCCCATCTTTCTCGGTAAAGTCTATCTCCCCTTGCAGTAGAATAGATTGCGATCCTGTTTTCTTAGTAAATGCAAGAGAACGAATGATGGAAGGTGACGTTTCTTCAGCTTCAATTGAAGCTTTTTCCTGAAACATAAAAGAAGATTGGTTAAACGAGAATTTATTTGATTGAATCTTTATAACTTGAGTAATTGACGCTCCAAGTAAGCCTCCTTCATCTTTATAACTTCCACAAATGAGAGATATGGTTGGGACTACAAGTTTTGCACAACCTGCTTCAAGCTTCATTTGTGTAAGCTCATCAGGGTTTATATTAACCTTTGTCCACCGAAGATTGATCGTTTTTTGATCAAATCATATTACAGCTGCATCTTCTTCTGTTCCAGAACTCGCTGTGATTGTCCTTCTCGTCTCATTCCCTAATAGGTCTTCAAGGTTTGTCCCATTTAGCGTATAACTTGCAATAACGTTAGCAGAATAATACAGATTCAAAATTACTGTTAAAGAAACAAGCCTCGTTATAGTTTGGATTATAGTTATCATTATTTTCTCCTTATTTATAGGCCACAATTGGCAATATCAACAAATACAATTTGTTTTACCCTCGTCAACATTTATTTTATCCCATAGACAAGATTTCTTAATGTTTTACTTAAGAAGGAAAACTTTAAGATATGAAGGTTATCGACCAAAACTTTTTTCAATGCTCTTACCCTCTTCTTCAAGAAATGTTCTGAGTGTCTCTGCAGCTTCCTTATCCCTTAATTTAAGGTTTGTAAAGTCAGGATCTTGCTTATAAATCTCTTGCGCATATTTTCTTAAATCAACCTCAGTTTGAGACTTATCGTAAGCATTGCGGGCAAACTTATGGTCTCTCAAAAGAGAGTTGAGCTTTTCTAAAGGTGTGAGTTCTTCTTTTGCTTGTTTCTCGCTTAAGATCTTTAAACGATGAGTTTCAGCTTCAGCTTGCATTTCAAGCCTTAACTGTGCTGCAAGTTGAGGGTTTCTAGCCTCAAACTGCCGCCGCCATTCTAGCTCTTGATTATGCTTATTTATAGCTTGATTCTGTTGATCAATCTCCTGAGCAAAGAAAGACTTCTTAAACCCTTCTTTCTCTGTTGATGGGCGAATCCCAACGCCATCAGTTTCATCTTCAAATGTTCTTGAGATTGGGGTAGAGGCGCTTTTGATTGCATATCCTTGCTCATTCTCTTTTTTATAAAACTCATTATTGTTGGCATCTTGTTCTTTCAATAAGTCCCTTGCCCTGATATGTTCACTTATGCTTTCTCGAGAGATACGAATCTCTTGTTGCTCAGGTATCTTGCCTAAGAACCGCTCTGAAATACTTTGCCACGCTTGCTTAGACACGAAACGAATAGCCTCAAGCTCATTACCAAGGCGATTAAGGATTTCCTGAAGTTTAGAATTTTGCTTTGGAAGATTTACACTATCATAGTCTTTTATATAATCCAAGCTTGAGAGCTTCTCTTGTGAGGATGATAGTCTCTTGAAAAAGATCTCCTCTCGCCAGAAATCTAACTTTGAGCCAAAGACTTTCACCCACTCTCGGTGCCGTGTCATTCCCACATAAGCAAGGTTACGGAAGGTCTCATGGGTGGCTAGTAAGAAACCTCTATCAACCGTAACTCCTTGTGATTTATGAATGTTCGCTGCCCATCCTTGATCAAAATAAGGATATAGCTTAGAGGCAAAGGAGACTATGTCACCCGTATGATCAAGCTTGGCTTTGATCTTATGACGATCAATCTCCAAAATAGTACCTAATGTCCCATTGCTCACTCCTAAACCATTATCATTTCCCAAGAAAAGAATACGATCGCCTTTTGCAAAAGGTTTCTCTTCTTTGGTAACAATCTTGTCTCCAAAATCATTCTCTTCTTCTTTGTGGATGGTATGAAGATACTCCTCTTTAGAAAGAGTACCATCTTGTTTTAAGAGATGACGCACTTCTTCATTAAGCATCGCAGTATCAGCCTTATTATAAGTCATAATAAAGTGAGACTTGTGTGGCTCTTTCTTAAAGGATGAATACCATTCTTGAATAAGCGCTTTCTTGGTCTCTTCTCTTAGCTCACAAATATGCTTCCTTTGATAAGGGTCGAGTTGTGGTAACTGCCAATGATGCGCTAAGATTGCTACTTCCAACTTTTGCTCTTTAAGGTTCATGTCTTTATTAATAAATTGCTCTGTAAAATGTTGAGGATCAACACCCAGCTCTTTCATCAAAGGCCGGCATTGCTCAAGATTTTCTTTAATATAACGCGCAGATGTCATCTTGACATCTCGCCATTCTCGATAAAGGGTATAGTCTTCATGACTCTGAAGATGGTAATGGGAATTCTTTTCTTCAGGATTATTTCTTTTAATATCCTCTATCATAGAGTGGTAAGTATTCCCGACCATGCGACGGGAGAGATTATAGGTTTCTACAATTTTCGTGTGATTTCTTGTTTCTATTAACTCAGCAAGTGGAATTTCTTTTTCCTCAATAAACTTCACATTTCCATTTTGATGATATTTTTGTAAGGCTTCGGTTGTTTTAAGAGTCCCAAAAAGCTTTGTTGCTTTCTTTTGCCATTCTTCTTGTTGGCGAACGATTGTTTCAAGATGCGAACTCCCTATTTTCTCAGTCACCAACCTAAAAGCAGGCCCTGCCTCAACAGGCTGCAATTGTGCCCCATCCCCCACAATAACCGCTTTCACTTTCAAATCATCAACAGCTTGCAGGAATTCATCAAATCTTGCTGTATCCACCATACCTGCCTCATCAAGCACAAGGATGGATTTAGCCTTATACTGGCACCTTCCATCTTTATGAGAGTACAGGAATTTGTGAAGTGTTTGTGAGGAAATACCTGATTGAGCAAGATTTTGCGCTGCCCGTCCTGTGGGCGCCAGGCCATAAACTTTATATCCTTCTGCTTCCCAGATTTCTTTAGCAGCCTCTAAAGCTGTACTCTTGCCAGACCCCGCATAGCCTACAATGCAAGAGAGTTGGTCAGGGGATGTTATATGATAAAGAGCTTTCTTCTGGTCAGGAGAAAGGCCACCATACTTAGAAAGTTTCTGGTCAAAGTGATTAACAATAGCAACAATTTTATCATCGCCTACCTTATGTGTTTGTTCTTTGCTGAGTCTCTCTGCTAAAGTTACCAAATTAATCTCTGATTCCAGCATCGTTCGGGTCGTGTAAATGGAGTGATCTTCAAGCGTGCCATCCTTGCGCTTAATCGTGTCATACCTAAGCAACACAAGTTCTTTTGAAGATTTGAGCTTTTGCTCGACTTGTCTGTAGAGGTCTTTATCATCAATATAACGATTGAGTACTTTCTCAACATCCCCCCACATGAAAGTGGCTTGGTGCTTGCTCACAATATCACGAAGTACGATGTCAGGATTTCTAATAATACGGCACACATTCCTAATCTTTGATTCTCGGAAAGCAATAGCTTTTTCTGTGGTGACTTCTGAGAAGAGATTTTGAGGATTGTTCCCTTCTCGAATCTCAACTTCTTTAACGTTCGTACCTCGCTTAGGCTGAGGCTCAAGTTCAATATTCCTTTCGGCATTCGATCGATGGTCAATCTGTTGCTCAACACCATGCATTTTAAGATGAAAATTAACATAAGCCGCCCATTGTTCTCGCCACGTCTCATGTTGGGATTTTTGATTCCACGCGCGCTCTTTTTTGAGAGCAAGACCATCATTTGTTAAACGTCTTGTAAGCAACAAAGCGTGACAGTGAGGTTTACTCTCTCCTGTCTCTTCATCAATATCAAAATGGAAGTTTGCAAGAACGCTTATCCCAAGCTTGCAACATTGGTCTTCTAAATATTCACGAGTGAGAGAAATGTTCTGTTTATCACTCAATTCTTGAGGAAGAGCAAATTCAAGTTCACGATAGACTTGAGCATCCCGTCGATACTCAGCTGCTTCAACAATATTTGAAAATTGCTGAACTCCTTTTTGTCGATCTACTGCTATAAGCTCTCTTAGTTTTAAAGCCCACTCTGGGGAATCTTGAGGCAACAATAATTCTACGTGCTGCACTTCATGCATTTTCTTTCGCGTGGTCATGAGTTGACCTATTCTGTGGTCATAGACTTTGCAGCCTGTACGATAAGCTAAAGCTCGTACTGTATTACGTGAAGAACGTGAAATTATCTTACTGCTAAAGTGATAGATCGCCATTTCTAAGTATTCAATTTCCTCCATCTTAAAATTATTCTTCTGACCTTGCTTTCAACCTAACAATCTATCTCGGGTAGAAGGAGCTACTTTTGTAGCTCCCACCCCCACAGAACCTAGCATGCAGATTTCCCGCACTAGGCTCTTCAGAATTTGTTACAGTACCGCAATTGCTTTCATCTTCTTAAACGTCATCCTTTGCCTCGGAGCCTGCAAAGGATAAAGAGCAAGCAACTTATTGAACTTTTCCCAAGTTATATTCCTCTTTCGGCCACGGCTATTCAGCATTTTACGCCAATACTTCTGGGAAAGCCTGTGAATCCTGTTTATGGACTCAGTATTGCCACCCATTCCATAATAAGCGTAATGTCCTCGAAGGACTTGGTTAATCTTTTCTCTTTGATCTTTGATTGAGAAGTGTCTGATGTCCTTTAAAAGCGCATAGATCTTTTCTACGCTTCTTTTAAACCTTGTCTTCTCTGTCTTACGTCCAACCATGAAGTTTCCTTTAAGATTTCTTGCACAAAAGTGCGTAAACCCAAGGAAGTAAACTGTTTCCGTTTTCTTCCCACTTGCTACTGCATTCCTTTGTGCGAATCTCCCAAATTCAACGAGTCTGGTCTTAGTAGGGGCAAGTTCTAAAGAGAATTTCTCAAGTCTTTCCTGAAGGCCTTCTTGGAACATTCGAGCATCTGAGCGATGTTTAAAGCATACGACAAAGTCATCAATATACCTTATCAAGTACGCCTCTCCCTTTAGTTTAGGTTTCACAACCTTTTCAAACCAAAGATCTAAGACATAATGTAAGTAGATGTTGCTTAGAAGTACGCTAATGGAACCCCCTTGAGGAACCCCACTGTCACTTAGATGGATCTCTCCGTTTTCCAAGATGCCTGCTTTAAGCCATCGCCTAATCAAGCTAATTATTCTTGGGTCTCCTACTCGGTGCTCAACAAACCTGATCAACCATTGCTGGCTTAAGCTTCCAAAGAAATTCTTTAAATCTGCTTCTAGTACCCAATTAACATACTTTCCTGATACGATTTCATTGAAAGTGGCTAATGCATGGTGTGCACTTAAGTTTGGCCGTCCACCAAAAGAACAGGCCAAGAAGTCCTGCTCATAGATAGCTTCCAATACTTTTGTAACACTCCTCTGCAGGGCACGATCAGTGATACAAGGAACTCCTAAAGGGCGCTCTTCTGATTTCCCTGGTTTGGGAATCCAGACACGTTTTACTGTAGGAGCTTTGTATCCTTTCCTGTGAATCGATTGGAGCATCTCCTCAACCCACAAATGAAAATCTTCTTTAGCTTGACTTACAGTTATACCATCTATTCCAGGAGCGCTCTTTGGGGAGATATGATTTAAGCTTTCCCCTATCAGTTCTCGAGTAATGTGATGGCATAGAGATGTAAATCTCAGGTCTTTCTCAGCCCAAGCTTTTACTGCTATTTCTTCTAGTTTCGTTTCCATGACTGAGTTTCTCCTTACTTTGTATTAAGGCCCGATCCTCTCATTGGATAGAGCTCATGTTTCCCTAAAAGAATCCAAATCCTGCTGGTCGCTTCCCCCTGTAACAGGCTCTCCCTGTCTCTAAGTACTATCAACCAGTCGGACTTCCTATAAACCATCAAGCCATCCTTGCGTGCTAAACTTGTTTGGCTCTTATAGGATCTCCCTTGTTCACATAGAGTCCTTTGATAACATGCTGTAGGTACTAACTCCAGAAGTCACCTCTTAGTCTCACCTTTAACGACTAATAGATTGCTGTCTTCCCTCAAGCCCCGCATGAGGTCGACGACTTCACAATTCGGAGGATTTTGGGGTTAATTATCCTCTTCACCTTTCGGTTCCAGCCTGCTATCTCCCTGTCTACGCTTCGCGGTGTTTGTTACCATTCACCACGCAAGACTCGGTGCAAGGCTGTTGGCTAAACTTTTCCTTGGTCATTATCTCAAATGACTGTTCTCTATGCACCTCAAGGCGCACGACGCTTGCGTCGGAGCGAACATTGCATTTTTTTATGCAATGTATAAGCGCGCTTGTCGTCTTAATTTTGCCTCCAAGACTTGTTGTTTTGTTCTCTTTAGTATATGCTTATAGTTGTCTACAATGAAGGAAAAAGTGGGATTTCAAAGGGAGATGAAATCTTCATTTTGGCAAAAAAGAACACCTTAGATTTAAGGAGAAAAAGACATATGAATAATATTAATGTGGTCAGGAAAAAAATTGAACTTCTTAAGAGGAAAGAAGTTGAGCTTGAGACAAAGGAAGCCATCATGCTTTACAGGAAATTCCTTAAGATTTTAGGGAACGAATACTCATCTGAACTAGTTGTGGGTCTTGTCTCTCATGCCCGGGAAAATAAATCTCAAAAATTGAAAGGAGTATGGCTGCAAAAAGCAACTTCCTTTCGCCCCTCTCAAGTCGCATTACAGGCAAATTAAGGTTGTGAGGCAAGCCATCCAGCGGTTAAAAAGAAAAGAAGAAGCCGAAATTACTATTATCAACTCTACACTTCGTAAAGCAAGAACGCGAACTCTTATACAAGCCGGAGCACTCCTTGAGAAAGCAGGGTTACTGAATGAATTTTCAATTGAACCCGGTACTGATCTCCAAAGAGATGTTGAGTGTAAAGATCAAATGCATGCTCTCTTCGGTGCTCTCTTAGAATTAAAATCCTTACTTAAAGAAACGAATGAATATTCTCATAGCTACTTAGCACTTAAGGGTAAAATAGGGTTTTACAATGCATCTAAAACCTTACTTGAGAATTCGAGTTAATTGATATTTTTTCATTTAATTTTTATACTTGACTCATAATAGTTTTTTTAAGATACAGTTTACTGGGGAGCAGGGGGCTGCCATAGCGACCTTTAAATCATAGGATATAGCTTAAACCACAGTTACAGGGAAGGCTAAAAGATCTTTTTTGATCAACCCCCACGAATGCTAAAGTAAACTCCTAAAATTAGACGACTAATTTTTGGAGCTAATTTTATACGTTTCATAAATAAAACATAATTTTCCTAGCAAAAGATTTAACATTAGGACATGATGTGATGAGAAAAATTATTGCTGTTCTTTCGTTCAATGAAGAGTAGCTGAGTAATTAATTGGGAAACACGATTGTTAGACCTTAAACAATTATCTGCATTCTATTATGTTGCGAAAACAAGAAACTTCACTTTGGCTGAGACAATAGTCGGCGTTAAACAATCGTGGTTGAGTCGTCAAATTTCTGAATCAAAAAACCAATTCGGAAGTCTTTTACTGGAAAGAGGCCATGACACTGTTTCTTTAACCCCAGAAGGACAACTGGTCTATGAAGTAGTTGGAAAGCTCTTATTTGAGGCTAAAATCATTGAAAGCCTCATGTCTGAAAAGCATAATGAACCAAAAGGTAAGCTTAATAGTTCGACCTGAAGAAGTCGATTTATGCAGCCAATTTACTTCTTGGTCCCCTCCCCTAAAAGAAGGTTGTATTCTAAAATAGCCTTGTAATAATAGCTGTAAAATAAAGTTTTTTATTAAGGATGGCTCGAAGATTGAACCCAACGCCTAAGAGAATGGCATTCATTTCATTGATGATGCCTTTGAGGTAATTGCACCCTAGTTTTCCATCTTGCTTCATATGACCAATAATAGGCTCAATGGATTGCCTTCTCTTTAAATGGCGCTTGAGGGTTTTTGTAATGCCCTTCTTTTGACGAGAAAGAAAGACCTTTGCCTCTTGGGCGCCATGGCCTTTATAGCCTTGATCCACAAAAGCTCAACCCTAGCCCTGTAAGGTGATGGACCTTTTGCAAAGAACTCTCAAGCGTATGCCCATCATAAGGATTCCCTTGGAAAGAGTTAACCCCCACAATAAAAGCCTTCTTTAATGGAATCGTAAAAGCAACCTTGTTCCCAAACTCATACTTTTTGTGAGATTTTCCTTTGGCAATGCATTTGTAAAGCTGGAATCATTATACGGGTGAAGGTCATATAGTCGCCACTTCAAATTTCAGGCCAATATGTTTCTTGCTGACCTGCATTACATTATCCAAATTGCCCCACACTTTTTTATGCTCTCTTATATAGGGTAATGCTAAAGATCATGAGAACAAGTGCTAAAATGATGAAAGTATCGAATTAACAAACATCTTTCGTCCTTTAGTATTTTCTGGTATGATGAGGTTCAAATTTTGTCATGGTATTGGTAATAATTTTACCGATACAGGCCATTTTGGGAAAACTAAGGTAATTTCTATTATTTCTCTTAAGAAAATTTCAAGAATAAACAATTTAACCTTGTAATTTTTCTATGTTATGATTACTCGACTTCTTCAAAACACCCTTCAGCAAACCTTACTAAGGCAACCGGCTGTTGTTTCATTAGGGCCGCGTCAAGTCGGCAAAATTACTTTGGCTCATCAAGTTGGTGAAGTGCAAAATTCTATTTACCTTGATTTGGAATCGTCAGAAGACCTCCAGAAACTTGCCAACCCTCTTTTTGATCTTGCTACACTAAAACGGACATAAAGGATTGAGATGGGTTAATGTTGCATGAAAGGAGAGAACATGACCCAAAAATACGATAAAGAATTTAAGATTAATGCTGTTAAGGTGTATTTAAGTAATGACAAGAGTATTGAGCAGATCGCTTTAGATTTAGGGATTTCCCGTGCCAGTTTAGGGCACTGGATAAAACAGTATAAGCGAGAAGGAGACAAAAGTTTTCCTGGGAGCGGACATGTTGTTGAAGAAGAATTAAGAGCTTTAAGGCGGGAGCTTTATCTTGTTCGTCAAGAGCGAGATATCTTAAAAAAAGCAGTCTTGGGTTCAAGCAGTCACCGCAACAGTTGAGTTATTTTATCTAAAGGTGATCTAAAATCCAATGTTTTTCTAGGTCTCTGATTCAGTTCCATTGCAATTTGATCTAACACCTCCTGTGAGTATATAGATAAATCCGTCTGTTTTGGAAAATATTGACGGAGTAAACCGTTGGTATTCTCATTGGTTCCTCTTTGCCAGGGGCTACGGGGATCACAGAAATAAACACGCATATCAGTCGCCAACGTTAACTGTTTATGATAAGCAAGCTCCATTCCCCGATCCCAAGTTAGTGTCATACGTAAATAATCTGGTAATGTTTTAATCTTCTCACACAATGCAGTCACCACGCTTGAGGTATCTTTGCCTTGAACTTTGACTAACATCGTAAATCGTGTGGTCCGTTCAACTAATGTTGCAAGATGGGTATTGTTTGATCCCGCGATTAAGTCACCCTCCCAATGCCCAGGTATAGCGCGATCTTCTATTTCAGGAGGACGTTCTCGAATAGAAATACTGTCTATAATCTGTCCACGAGGCGACTTGTCAATTTTAGCATTCTTAGGCCGACGCATAAGGCGCCTTGAGCGAAGGTGCTTTATTAATTCTTTCTTTAAAATGCCTCGAGCTTGAATAAACAAGCTTTTATAAATTGTTTCATGAGAAACCTGCATCTGTTCATTATTAGGATACATTCGCCTTAACCAACCAGAGATTTGTTCCGGTGACCATTTTAAAAAAAGCTTCTCTATAACACTATTTTTTAATAACATATTTTTAGTAAGAAGGCTTTCCTTAGGTCTACAAGCATTCCTCCAAGCACGCTCATTAGCAGAAGAAGCACGATAATGCTGTCTACCTCCATGTCGGTGCACTTCTCGATAGATAGTGGAAGCAGCTCTACCCAGCTGCCGAGCTATTTGACGAAAAGAAGAACCTGCAGCTATACCTCGAGATATTTCTTCTCTCTCTTCTAATGACAGAACTTTTTTAGAACGTTTTCTAGAAACAGGACGTATTCCACCATAATATCCGATAATCTATGAACACAACCAGGTGCCTTACGCACTGCCCGAGCGATGTCACTAAATGAAAAGCCTGCTTTCCAGTAATCCCAAACTTCTTCTTGAATATCTTGTGAAAACCCAAAAGCGGTATGTACACTCATCGATTATTCTCCTCATAGAATAAATTATAGAGTGTTGCATTGACCATTTGAACCCAAGGTTGCCATCTTCTCCGAACCCCGAGGCAAAGGTACGAATTCATGAAGAATTATAGAGCTTTATTTCCCTTGGATCAGATGGCGCAAGTATTAGGGGTTTCTCGGAGTGGTTATTATGATTTTCTCAA
>Ga0209960_1000875_pt1 | contig 51657 bp, 66 predicted proteins | sample ThiBiot_500_plan_2_FD_183947 | JGI IMG/M metagenome (GOLD analysis project Ga0209960, IMG submission 183947) | Wastewater bioreactor microbial communities from Cape Town, South Africa - Thiocy_expt_500_plan (SPAdes) | ecosystem: Engineered > Bioreactor > Thiocyanate-remediating >... | reverse complement strand
AAACGGACCAATTTCAGATCCAGATTTGGATCCGCTGTGGGTCGTGCAACGCTCTTATTCCCGGTTTTATTAAAAGTTGCGGTTTATCAACAATTATTATTATTAATATAATATTTTCCGGAAATTAAAACCGTTCCGATTTAAAAAAACACCGAATTTTAAAGTCGCTTAAAATGATCAGTTCCACGCAGATTACCTGAAATTTCTAAATCCTTGCAATGTTGTGCCGTTTTCGTCCCAATGCAATGTAGTCAAGGTCGTGTTGGTTTGCAGCGCCTTGGACATCGCCATGGCACCGCGATTACCAAGGTTATTTCCTGAAATGTCCAAATACACGATGCTGTCGTTGGTGCCGATAGCGTCGATGAGCGGAATCAAGTCAGGACCGCTCTGCGGATCTAAGTTAGTCCAATATTTCCTTTTTTGGAAAATTTTATTTTTCTATTCAAGCTCGATGCGCTCCTATTGTCCAATTGTAGATAAATTCAGTACTCACGTGGAATCCGCGACCACCAGCAATATGTAAGTTTTCGATAGGACATTGTGACGAAATCAAGCGGATCACGCTCTCAATGGCTTGAGATCTGGCCTTGGTGCCCTTCTCTTTCAGATTTCTGTTCAAAATTAATGTTTTCAGCGCAGGCGCGTGACATAATCCCTCTGCCAAGATATTCAATCCCTGTATTTATATCGTTAAGTATGAAGGGGTTACAGCGGAGTTAAAAAAAAACCAATCGTACCTCATCTCCAAATTCATTCTCACTCAGATCTAAAGTGACTAAATTTGCAGACTCAGCGGCGAGAGCAATGATCGCGCGTGCTCCTTCAATACCCAAGTCATTGTTAGCCAAATTCAAATCGAAGTTCTGTAGGTAGACGTTGCTAAATAAAGTTCTAAAAAGAATAAATAAATTAATAAAAAAAAAAAGCACATTAATAACATTAATTAATACGATTACTTACTTCAAAAACTCTCGCATGCCATCGAGCGGCATTTTACAACCTGCCAAATTGAGTTTGTTCAAACCACCGCCGGATGTGATTAGTTTAGTCAATGCACTCAAATCTTTCTTTACTATTTTAAATAATAACGAATTAGCTTACTCATTACGCGTTATATAATTAGTGAAGATAGTAGATAATTTTTCTTAAAAAGGAAATTATCTTATCTTTTTTAATTAACTTACTCATCTTGTTGTCTGAAATATCTAATTCCTTCAATTCATATGCACAACCACGATGAATAGCGCCAATCATAACATCTAACGAAGGACTAGTATTTTTCATGTAAAATTTGGCTAACGGATTTGGATTCGCCAAGTACGATATCATCGCGTTAGTTCCATCATTTTCCAATTTGTTTCCGGAGATATTTAACGTTGTTAATGTGCTCGCCATATGCACGTTCTTTTTGAGCGCATTTCCGAAAGCTTGCACACCTTGTTTTTTTGCACCGCAATCCGCAATATTAATCGAACTCAAACCATGATCTGATTGTAATTTAAATAGCTTAGTAAAATACCTGATTATAATAAAAATATGTAATTTCAATTTGTTTTTTTTTTTTTTTGTATTCCAATTTTTGGCCGTTGACTTACTTAAGCTGCTGATCCAAGCACTAACCGAAGATAGACCTTTGTCATCGAGCATATTATTCGAAAAGTCGATGGTATTAATCCCTGAGCCCTTATTAGCCGTGAGAGCAGTCGCCAAATCGGTGAAATTGTCTTTTGTTCCGTTAACGCCAACCAAAGTCAAACTTTCAATCTTTTTGTTCTCTTTAAAACAATCGACAATCGGTTGGAACTGATCTTTTTCTAATTTGTAGCCTCTATTATATTAAAATATAATTAACTAATGACTTGATGGATAAAAAAAAAAAAACTTTTTAACTGGGGGTTTAAATATAGACGTACCTAAGTACAAATTCGGTGAAAAAGTTGTTAGTTTTGAGAGCCCAGCACAAAGCACGAATATCACTGGTCGCGAGAGGCAATTCAAATTCTTTCAAATTGAACGTTTTGATCTTCGTCGCCGGAAACAGATTTTCAATGTCCCATGCGATGTCCTGACGAGAGGGAGTACCAAAATAATCGCAAAATGCCAAATAAGCATTCGCAAAGTTTCCGCAAGGTCGATCTGCGAGTAAAATGTTAAATGGTGTAAAATCTCGTAAAGAAGAAATTTCCATACGTCAATCAATGTTATAGATGCATCGATGTAATAAATATCATTATTAGAGGAACATAGGTATAAATCTTAACGAGAGAGAATCTTTTTTTTTTTAATAAAAAAAATTCTGTTCGCGTAAAATGTTGGAATTTCAATCCATAAATAGCATGATACGCAGCATCGCAATATTGATAGTTTGGTAAAGTATACCTGATGATTCGAGATCCCGCAGTCTGTTGCATTAATAAAAAAAGAGTTAGATTGATGCGCTCGGCTCGCAGTATTAGATAAAAAATTACCTTGAAGAAGGGGTTACATCCCGTGATATAGGGGTTTCTTCAGGAGTTCCGTTAGGAAAGCAAGCGTGGATGTTGTTCCGGATGCACGTAACAATTTCGTCCGCTTTAGGCGATTTAATTGTGGCTGAGAACGCTTTGGAATCGAATATAATCTAGTGTACTACATTAATTCCATACGACCAATTTATTCAATCAAACGTCCATTAAATTTGGGGCTATTTAATAATTTGTGCAGATGCCGTAGTTTTTGATGTTACGACGCGTATTATATATGCTTTACTTTTGATATAACTTACCTCTGAATTATTTGGTGAGCGGATCTTTCCTAAGGCCAGAAAATTCACGTCGCCTCCGGTCTAATATAAAATAAAACCACGGTTAATTGATATATAATTAGTGCAATCAATACTACGTCAATAACTGACCTCAACTTTCTTCTTAGCAACCTTGAGTAAATATAATCTGTAATTTCCGACACATAATATTTTTTTCTCGCTGCCTTTTTTTGAAATTAGGTCAACTAATCCCATAAACGAGAATTTATCTCCTTTGGAATTAGCAAAGGATTGAACCAGCTCTATATAAAAGAAGTTAAAGAAAATAAATGATTTGATCTAAGTGCTGGGGAACTAGAATTGTAATAATATCGGATACGTTGATCTTCTGATGAGAAAGTATCTTCAGCCATGGTTGGGCGTGTTGATCTCAAGGATTGTAAAAGTTAAAAAAAATCAAGCTTGAAAAAAATGAAAATTCGACAACCGTCCGTTTCCGAAAACGGTCTGATTTCAGAAGTACGACGAACAATTAATGATTATGGGTTGTGGCGGCGTGATGGTCTTTTCAAGAATTGAATTTTTGTTCAGTTTTTGATCAGACCGTTGTTGGACGCCGACAACTGTCCGAAATCAAATAAAAATTATGTTTTAATTCAATTGAGTAACATTATTATGCTACATACTGCGACGCGTTTAATAACCAAGGACATTTAACCACGAACATTGAATAACACGTGAATTGTAACATTCTGGTCCCTTTCTACCCCCTTTTTATATCTCTCTCTCTCAAAGAAAAATATCAAATAAAATTTAGTCTGGAAAGAAACGCAAGTAAAGTTCGGGAGATGAGTAAGCAAGATCTTGTCTCAACCGCTCATCCTTTTATTAATCGCAATTTATTTTAATAGGCTCAGAGGATAAATTTTTGCACCCTTTCTTGACTGCTGTAGCGGAGGGTGACGTGGAGAAAGTGAGAGGCATCCTGGAAAAAGAAGGTGCGGGCGTTAAAGCTATTCTTTTGATTATCAGGCAAATATAATAACAGTCGGTGTGATTATTACCACAAGACATAGTTTGGGATTCTTCTTATTTTAACTGTGAATTTTAAATTAGATGCCGACGTGGATGTAAACTACAGAGACCCTGAAAACAATTACAGCGCATTCTTAATATGTAAGTTATTATTTAACACTCGAATTGCTCGGCGCGAACTGATTCATATTTGTGCAGCTGTCTGGAAGAGAAATTCTATGCCAATGCTTCAGTATTTGAAATCAAAGGGCGCTGATTTAAACGCTCGAAATAAGGTACTTATAAATACCTTTTTTTTAAATAACTTCTCACTCCCCCCCCCCTTTGCTGTCTATCTCCAATTCTTTTTAAAGCTAAATTTCGTTCACCTATCTGTTAACGATAAGCAACAATTATTTCTATTCTTATTCGTGATAATATGTAGTGGGGAGAAAGCGCGCTTCACTTGGCTGGTTACGGCGAGGATATGGAAATTTTCAAGTGGCTCTTGGAAATGAAAGACGAGAATGACGAATACGTCTATTCAGTAGAGCTAAAAACTGAAGATCAACAGAAAACTCCTATCCATTATTGTTATTCCATTTCTAAGATCAAAATGTTGCTTGACCGGTACGATCTTAAAAAAAAAAAAAAAAATAATTTTTATTAACTCTTATTACGATACATATTGTGAAAAACTCTTCATTGACTAAAAAAACTCATTATATTATCGTATATTTAGTGGTGCGAACATCAATAGCGTTTCAATTAAAAATGAAACCCCTCTGCAGTTGCGTTGCGATAATGGCGTTCCGCAATTAAATTTGATTAAGTATGCAACTATTATGCTATTATTATAAATGTTAAATTCTTCTTCTCAGATTTTTGGTCCAAAACGGAGCTGATCCTAATATAGAAGACATTTATGGGCACACAGCTTTATTTTCAGCCGCAAGAAATAACGCTGTCGAGTGCGTCAAATTCCTAGTAGAGGTATTTATTGAAGCGATTTGACGAATAAACCAATTGGTTTCTGAAATTTCGTTTAGGAGGCAAATGCGAGTGTTATTCATACTGATAAGAAGGGTCGTAGCGCGGTGGATGAAGCGGATAGGTTTCACATGAATGATTCTGCAGTCTGGTTGTGGTTAGCTGGCGCATCCACTAAAAACGCTAAAAAAGCTGAAAGTACGCAAAAAAAATTACTTTGCGTTTAATTGACCATATTACCATAGAATTCAATCACTGCAGCTGGATACGTCCGTACGTATTTAATTCGCCTGCAGCAAGACATTCAGCAAAGTCGTTTGTGTAAGCTCAGATCCAATATTTTTAAATTTGGAATTATTTGGTTTGCTGAATAGATTTTTAGTTTTGATAATAAGTTGTACATATTTGCTGGTCGAGGATATGCTAAAGGATTAATTAACGATCTTCCGGACTCAAAAAATCCCAAGTTAACAATGTCCAGTTTGCAAGACGTAATGGTCGCAGATTTAAGTACGAAAAATTGTTAAAATTTCGCGGCGATATAATTATTGCTAATTTTAGATCAAATGGAGACTACTCTGATTATTCCCGTCGATGATATTTCGTTCAAAACAGCGAACAAATTGAACACAAATCGTTGTGGACCAGCTGCAAAGATTATCGATGCAGAAATGCTGAAGATTGAGGGCATTGTTCCGCCCAACGCCGCCGAAGACGATAACGTGGCGTGCGTTCAAGCCGTTGAACCTTTTACGCCTGAAGACAAATTTGGTTATTATGAGGTGACGGTGTTGGAAACCTGCGGGGATGGACAGTAAGTAAAATTTTATTACCATTTATAGCGCTTACATATTATAATAGTCTTTCTATGTGAACAATCTCAAATTTTTTATTATTTTTTTTAAATAAAATAGATTTATCGGAGTTGGTTTGGCTAATACAGACTATGATCTGACTGATATGCCTGGTTGGTACGGAGGGTAAGTTGATGTCATATATATGGTATTAGAATATTTTATGCCCGTTTTTAACATTCTCAAGTTCGTACGGTTATCATTCGGATGATGGCCGCGCATTTCATGCATTTTCATCGCAAGGAATACAGTGGGGGCCGCAGTAAGTCAATTACAATAGATTAAAATACAATTCAATCCATTTATTTTATCGATAAAAAACGTTCAGGTTTTTATCAAATTTATTCCTAACAATCACTTCGTATTTAATAATCTCTATTTAAAATGTATAAATTGTAATGTTTGCGCCGTACAAAATTTTGAAGTTTATTTTTAGATTCGGCACAAAAGGCAATGTCGTTGGCTGCGGAATTAATTTCGAGACTCGCGAAGTGTTCTTCACGCTCAATGGAGAGTTCTTGGGTCAGTTCACTTTGTAGTTGTTAAATAGGGTGTTGACTAAATATGGTAATCCTTTTAATAGGTGTGGCATACAAGGCAGTTCCGTTGGCCGCATATTATCCTTCTGTAGGTGTCGGCAGCAAACCTGGCGTTAAAGTCTCGTTTAATTTTGGCGCGCAGCCATTCAAATTCAACTTTGAAGTTCGTAAGTAACTTAATTTTTAAGGACAAGATTGGTCAAAAAAAGAGTTTTATATAAAATTCTTTTAAACAAAACTCAACACACGAAATGTATTTATCGATTATAATTCTTGAAGGATTAATGCTTCCAAAAATTTATTCCTAATTTGGAGTATATGCAGGCAGTATGAAGTTCACTGACATTTCCATTGCGAACGAATTACCATCGAATCTGTACTACGATCAAATATTACCGATCAATTTGCAGACTGAAATTAACGAGCGACCGGCGACTGAATTGATTCAAGTTATCGACGCGGCTACTTTACTGCAATGCTTCACCTTAGGTAAATATGTCCTAAATATTTAGTCTTCACAGTTTAATATGTCCGTAGTGGATATTTTGTTAATTTTTGAGTTTTCAAGTCGGATGTACTATCTGTTCTTTAATGCAAATAACAATAATAATTATTATACGCCTTATTTCGCAACTTTTTCGTTTAATTCTAATATACCATTGAATGGTTCCGATTTTCGGTTTTTTTATGAACGTTGAAACGCGCTTACATTTCTTGAAGTGTTTAAAGCTCTATAATAATTTAACATTTTGCAGTACATTTTACGGATACTCAAACCTACGAATGGGTGCAGCGAAATACAGTACGAATAGGCATATGGAGAATTGATCGTCCGGATTCGCAGAGCAAAAAATCTGTAAGTGGATAGAAATTAATAATTTAATTAAATAGTACAAAAAAAGTTGTGGGTGACACATAAAGTTAATGAAATTAATAATTACTTATTATTATTAGCCGCAAGTGCAGTATTGGCGAGACGATGAGCGAGCTATAATCTACACATTGTTTTATAGCGACAAATTTATCTATTTTCATGTCATTTTAAAGTCGATTGAAACGGCGAGTTCAATTTCGATCGATACCGAAAAGACCCAAGCATTGAAACTACGCATTGAGGAGTTATTAAATGAACAGACATCAAAATCCACGGTACGAAAAAAAAATTCTTTTTGCTTTCTCTTAATTAGCAGATAGAAAGTGTTTCTTGAACTAATTTCTTTATTTAAATTATGTTTATTTTATTTTGTCAGCATTTCATATTAATAAATACTCTTGTTAGGCTACAGTATGGAAGCTCCTGGAGAATAAATTGTTGTTTATAGTCAATAACAATTACTTGGAAATTGATATTCGTAAGCAAAACGAGTACTCTCCTGTGTATTATAGGACTATGATTCTAACGAGACTTAGCGTCATTCGAGTTTACCGAGCGCACGACGAGTGGGATTGCTCCATTCTTGGAATTGCCGGTTACTACGCAGGTGGACGACTATTTGGTTACTTTTGGAGGTTGGGATGGCAAGGAAATGAATTCTGAGCTTCACTTCTTTAATACCAGTACGTAATTACTTAGTCTTAACTTTTTTTCTTCTTCTCTAGTTAATTAATAAAGTTAGATAAACCAGGTTCATTTTATCTAGCGATATAATACTAATATTATTTTTATATTTTTTTTTTTTGATAGAAACCGCTACGTGGTCTATTCCGCATATTAATCCAACGTTGATTGTACCAAGAGCCCGCAACAATTATTGTGCGGGAGTATTTGAAGACGCAAAAGTATTGACGAAGAATTACGAACTGGTTCAAAGGTAAGCGAATCCGGTAGTCGAATGATAAATCATATATTTATTCGCGTGGTAGTAATGCCCCTACCGTAATTTACTTCGGAGGATGGAATGGTCGTGGTCCGGTTGATGATTTAGAAGTTTTGTTTATTGGTAAGCTGCTGGATCTGATTAGCTTTGGAAAACTAAAAAACAAAACTTTAGAATCGAAAAATGAGACTGATCCTCTAGAATATGCTTTGAACAACAAAGATATACATGACTTTGTGATCAAGATTGCTGACAAAGTGATTTACTCCAACAAAATCATTTTGTACTGTAGATCTTCTTTTTTCAGAGAATTACTCGAAAAGGATTTAAACCAGAATGAAATTACTCTAGACATTGCATACGAACTTTTCTACCCACTGGTAAGCAAACAAAACACTCTATATTTCTATCCCGTTTAAACTAAATTTTCTCAGATCCAATACTGGCATACAAACCAACTAAATTTAGGACTGTTATCCGAAGATAAATATCGTTCGTTTGTTACTACAAGTGACCTTTATAGTCCTGAACATAGCAGAAGGCTCGCCGAGGAAATTATTTCGTCAGTAGTTTCCGCTCCCTCAACGATGGCTGGCGATATGTCTAGGGCATTAGGAGATAATAATGTAGTAAAAAGGCTGTACGATATTGATTTCTTAGTAGAAAATACAGCAGTATCTGCTCATAAGGTAATATATTTAAAACTTCCTTGGTCTGGTGTTGTAATACGAGCTAACTGCTTTTTTAGGCAATAATATGCGCAAGATTAGAATTTTTTAAGCGAATGTTGCTTGGAAATTTGAAAGAGTCGAAAATGAAACAGATTCCCATGGAAGAAATAGAATTAGCTTCGTTCAAGGTCATTCTAGGTATGTCATATTCATTAATGTATATACTACATTTATATTAAACATGCCTCCATAGAGTATTTATATAAGAACGAAATCAACTTGGATGACATCAGCGATATAATTGTGGATGTGTTTGTCGGTGCGTCTCAATTCGGCGTTAGAAAATTGAAAAACGATATAGAGTCTGTTATATGCTTCAATTTGAATGAAGAAAACGTCCTTTCTTTGTTCACTTTAGCAGATCAGCACCACGCTATGAAATTACGCGAAAGTTGCGTAATATTTATAAGACAGCACGCAAGAGAACTAAACAATCAGCCCGAATATGCTAAAATGATCGAAGATATTGATATTTAATTATTCGATGTAATATAATTGGTTTACAAGCAGATCCGGCATTAAAATAAACTTTTTCAATTCAGGGTGGGGGGTAGATCTATCTCTCCATTTCAAAACAAATACCTTAAGAGTGAGAATGTCATACAGCTCGGCATTACAATGTTCGTTCTCTAATCCTCACTACAAGAAATATTTCATTTTTTTGGGAGCGAGAAGTCCACGGAATTTTCATTATTTTAATTTGTTTAGAATTTGGTATCATTCACCCCCCCCTCAGTGATACTAGTTATCAACCACATCTCATATGTAAATATACCCGTGCTATTACAATAGTGAATGAGGTGAATCGGGTAATATTTTTGGCACACAAGATCTGAATATGAAATCAAGCTACTTAGTTTTAACATTAGCTGTCTCAGCTATTTTATACCAGGTATTTATAGTTTAATAATAGAACAAGTAACAAAAACTTTAAAACAAGCTAAAATCGTAATTTTTAATTTTAAAGAAAATTGCCTAGTTTATTCTTTATGATTATTTAAAGTAATATATATTTTTTTAATATTAAAATAGAGTTACGAGCTAACAATTATATTACAACTAGAGTTTTGCACAAGATTTGACTCTAGAAAAATATGAGGAAGGCCCTCCACGAAGAGGCACACCTCTGTCATACGAAACATGCATGAATTGTATAGAAAAGCTAAACGGCACGTGTTGTGGCTCAAATTGTTGTCGCTCAGGCACAATCTGTTGTCAATCTGTTTATTCTTCATTGACCAGCTGCTGCGACGTACGAAACTCCAGAAAAACTCTTAAATATAACACTAATATGTTATTCATTAGCCATCGAGTACTCAGTGTAGTGCATCTGGTACTTGCGAGCCTCTTTATAATGCGCCGCTGTCTTATTCTTCCAATATCTGTAAGTTATATAATTTTTTCAAAAAATAATTAAAATTACTTCTATTTGTTTATTTCAATTTGCACGAATATTTGAAAGACTCGATGTTATTAATAATATTTTATATTAAGATTAATTACTCATAATTGTACTTTAGATAATTGGCAAGTTCTACTGTTTATAATGTGGGTGACTATAATGCTATGCGCGGGTATTTGTAGAGTTTGCGCTCGTTATCGCCGCCGGCAAGTGATCGAGATTAATCAGGCTGATAACGCAGCGGTCATTGTTGTGCGACCTAATGAACGTGCACCATTGTTGATGTTTCCGCAGGTAACTTGGCTGCGATCTACTTTTAATTATTCTCAAAAAAAGGAAATTTTTTTAAAGTCTAGCATATTAGTTTGATTCAAAGCACACAAAATTATATTAATGTGGTATATCAGGGAGGACAACCAGGTCGCATTACAGCGGCGAAGAAAGGTCTTACGACAAGGCAGATTATGGCTTTACCGACAAAGATCTTCAACAAACAAGATTATTTGCAAGAAGGCGCGGATGTGGATTGTGTTATTTGTTTATGCGAGTACAACGAAGGTGATTTAATTCGCATATTACTGTGCGGCCATCATTACCACGCACAATGTATCGACAAATGGTTCTTGGAAAATTCTGTTTGTTGCTTGTGTAAAATGGACCACTCTCACCTGTAATATATAAAACATAGATCGTAGTGGTTTTATCACACTCCTGGTTGTATTAAATCTAATTCGTGAGTTCAACCGGATTCATAAAATTTTTTTTTAATTGCAAAAAAAACTTTCTTCTACCTAACACGCGTTAATTTACATTCAAAGTTCAATGTTTCGCATCGCACGACATTGGAAAAAGGTTACGGGATCCTTTGCCGTTAGCGCAGCGTTGGGTGGGTCTGTATTTTTGACAGTGACCAGCAATAAAGAGGATCCAGAGAAAAATCGACAATTAAGATTAAAAGAAACTCAAGTTAAAATACCGTCACGCGAAGAACACCTTGCAAAGCTCAAATCTAAAACTTTGTTTGACGTATTAGTTATTGGCGGAGGAGCTACCGGAACGGGAATAGCTTTAGTAAGTATAATTATTTTTTACATCTTTTATTTATAATAAAATTACCAAGAGGTGCGATGTTAGTTCAATTCATGAATTTATTTTTATTATTAGATCCTGCCCGCCATAATTTTTATCATCTTTTACTTCTTACGAGCATATGTATATTCACAATTAATACAGATATTCATTGACAATTTTTTTTTTTACCATCCATGACACTAAATCCGCTACCTTAGGATTGCGCCACTAGAGGCATTAATGTCGCCCTCGTAGGTTCGTTAAAAAATTAACAGTAATTATTAATTTAGTATTAATCTTAATCTATTTTACCTTAGAACGCGAAGATTTTGCAGCGGGAACATCAAGCAGATCCACCAAACTTATCCATGGAGGCGTTCGTAAGTAACTGCCTTGTTATTAAAACAAAATATTTGAGCTTATTCTACGATAAAATCTATGCTAAAAAACTAAAATTGATCCTCAGTACAATGTTTTTGTAATTATGATTTTGAATAGGATATCTCGAAGCTGCTATAAAAAATTTGGACTATAGTCAAGTTCACTTAGTATTTGAAGCGCTACACGAAAGAACTACATTCCTGAACATTGCACCACATCTAACTCGAAAACTTCCTCTATTGACTCCTTGCTACAAGTATAAAATACTAGAATATGCGTATTAATATTAATATTATGTTATATTAGATGGTACGAAATTCCTTACATGTACACTGGCCTTGCGATGTACGATCTGCTTTCCGGAAAAGGAAAACTTGGAAAGTAAGCCTCAAAATATCTTACTAATACTAAAATACTCATACACATATCATGTACTATTAGTACAGCCGTTATCTCCAAATCTAAGTCGCTCGAAAAATGTCCGCAGCTGGCAGCGGAGAATTTAAAAGGCACGATTCTGTATTACGACGGACAAATGAACGATAGTCGCATGAACGTATCTTTGGCCACTACTGCTGCTGTTAAAGGCGCTGCACTCGCAAATTATGTTGAGGTCGTTGAGCTCTTAAAAGTAAGTTGGATTCAAAAAAAAAAAAAATTTATTTGCGAATTCAATAATAATAATATGAATGCATGGTATTTTTATCCAAAGCTTAATTTTAATTGATTTATTTTAAAAATATTCTTTGTGTCGAGATATGTTCACCGACTACGGATCCTCGGCGAATTACTATTTTGTTGCCACGATTTGATGTTATTTCCTTTTTAGGACAAGACAGAACCGAACAAATTGATCGGTGCGAGAGTAAAGGACAATTTGACCGGTGAAGTGTGGGATATTAACGCGAACGTAATTGTCAACGCAACCGGGCCTTATGTAGGTACGTATTACTTAAATTATTACATTAATGTGGTAATAGCCATGTAATTGCATTGAATTTTTTTAATATGATGTTAGTTATTGTAATATTAATTTGACTTGGACAGATCACATTCGGTTGATGAACGAACCGACCGCGCAAAAAATGATCAAACCGAGCAATGGCACGCACATTATTATTCCGCAAAAGTTCGCTTCTAAAGACACCGGAATATTAATTCCCAAGACTAAAGACGGACGCGTGTTATTTTTGTTGCCGTGGGAAAATCGCGTCTTAGCCGGAACAACAGACTCGGAAGCGGAATTATTGGACCACCCAGTCCCTCAACAGAAAGAAGTCGAGTTTATTCTCGAAGAATTGAATCGAATTCTCGCAGAGCCAGTGACACAAAACGACGTTTTGTCGGTTTGGAGCGGAATTCGACCTTTGGCCAAGCCTCTAAAAGTCAAGGAGCACCAAGACACCAAAGCGATATCACGCGACCACGTGGTTGAAGTCAGCGATAATGGTTTGTTGACGATTACTGGTGGCAAGTGGACGACATATAGAAAAATGGCGCAAGATATTGTGGATCGAATTTCAGATCGAGAAGAAATGAAGCAAAAAATAAAGGTAAGAATTAATTTCATTTGCGAATGGTATATTTAGAAATGATATTTAAATTTTCAAATCATTTGCAATCGTTAATGTTGAAGCTAAAAGATCTAATTTTTTTTTTTTTTGAACCAGATCAAGTGTTTCACCGATGAAGTGCCATTAATAGGTGCGCGGGGCTATAATAGCGAGGATGTACAAGAAGAATTGAAGCGGAAATACCATCGGTACAGTAAAGCGGAAAAAAAGCACCACCCATTCGATGACGATATTGCGGAACATTTGACCCATTCTTACGGCTCTAGGTACATCGCAAATATAATGATATATTCATATTATTATTAAATATATTTATATATTTGATATTGTGGTACATGTTGGAAAACATTAGTATTTTATTTTCAAACTAAAAGAATATTAGAGTGAAAATTAACATATAATAATCATTCTAAAAATAGAGCCGCTTTGATTGGTCAATTAGCGGAACAAGGTTACGGACAACGATTGGCTCCAGAGTTTCCTATTTTGGAAGCTGAAGTTGTGTACTGCGCAACAAATGGTACTTTTATGTTAAATATATACTCCTAGTCCTCAGTATTAACTTTATAATTATTGTCGTAGAATACGCGTGCACCGCTGTCGATATTTTGGCGCGAAGAACTCGATTGGCATTTTTAGATACCAAAGCCGCGCGAAAGGCACTTCCGCGAGTAGTAAGCTATATAAATAAACAGTATAATTTAGACTTTGTTAGAGTAACTTTTGATTTTTTTTAAAAGGTTGAGATTATGGCGACAACACTGAAGTGGGATGCGAAGCGAAAACAAAAAGAAGAACACGACGCGTTAAAATTCCTCGAAACTATGCATGTCAGCCCAATAATCGTACAACAAAAGTAAACTGCAAATTATTTTGTCGTTATATGTTAGAAGGATGTAAAATTCATTTATTTCAAAGTTTTAGCAAATTATTTTTTCAAATTCTTTTTTTTTTTTTTTACATTAACTTCAGTGCTTTGGATTGCGATGCAGCTTTCTTCTTTTTCTCAATATCTGCGTTATACATTTCCATTTTTTGTTTCTTCAAGGCTTGCATGTCTTGGCTAGCTTCTTTTTGTAGCTTTGAAAACATTTGCGCTGATTGCGAGTAATTCGTGCGATCCGTTTGAGAAGCAGCAACAATGTTCTAAAAATTTAACCATCAGTCATTGATCTTTTCATAATTTAACAACAAATGTATTATTAACATCCATACCTTGCCCTCCTTAATTGTTTTCATAGTGTCCTTCATGCTGGTCTGAGTCTTGACAGTTCCCGCCAATTTTTCTTTGCGCTTAATCTCGTTCTCTTTGGTCTCCTCGCGCACTTTGTGGTGATGTTTTCGTCGTCTGCGAAGTCGTTTTTTATCACCAGAATCGAATTCTTCTTCGGACTTGAGCGCAATTTTATCTTTTTCGTAGATTTCCTAAAAAGGTGATTGAGTCAGACTCAAACGAACGAGTGAAATTTGTACCTCAGGCGCCAAGCGTTGAGCATCGCTAACAGCGACGGGCAAAATTTCTTCCATTTGAATAGCAGCGACATCTTTAACTTTGGAAATTTCAATGTCGTCCCGCACTTTTGTCGGCGCGAATTGTGCATGGGCCAACGCATCCAGCTTGAAACAAATTTTTCTGAATAATTTAGCAACTTCTTGGTGTTCTTTTGTCATTTCAGTCTCTTCAACCACACCAGCCGTTTGTTTCAAATAATCTGCTTCGTACAACTCGCTGAGACTCTACGGACAAATGAAATTATTAGGTGAGCTTATAAATGATTGTAATAATTGTTAAGTACGTACCTTTTTGCTCTTAGCAGTGTCTAATTCAACAGAAGTATCACGATGGTCTCCTCTGAAATCAGATTTTAGCGCAACCAACAATTGTTTGTCTTGGACTTATTTCAGCTTACCTCTTTGGCTTTTCAATTCTTTTAATTACATCGTCAAAAGCTCCATCAATAATACGCTGTTTGATAAGGTCTTCAACTTTTGTAGTAACTTCTTGAGTAATTGTAGGCGCGACTTTTGTAGCGTGTTGGAACTCGATTGGTTCTTCGAGTAAACTGTTTACTGGACGCTTGTTTGCTTGAATCTCACCGAGTAATTGCCATCCTCGGCCTTCAAGATTTTCTTCTTCGAATTTTCGGATCTTGTCGTCGAGTCTTTTTTGTCTAATCTCGTGACGAGATTTGCGTTGCTCCTCAGCTGCGAAATAGTTAACAACCATACAACAATGACATCAAAACTACTTACTCATATGTGTTTCGTCTTCGGATTCTTCGTCCATAACTTCTTGTTCGAGCTGCTTGATCTGATTGTTCATTTTTTGACGATCTTTTTCATAATTAGATAAGAACGCGAATTCGTCGTCATCATCGATATCATCGTCCATGTCTTCATCGTCTTCGCCATCAGCCCTGTACGTAACAGCTCAGTACTAAGTTTTATCAAAATTATTTTTGCCTTGACAGGTTATTTCCAGGATTGTTTTTTTTTTTAAGGACAAGTATAAATTGACCATTAAAATACGTACTTTGGCTCAGCAAAGAAATCAGAATATTTGGCTTTGCTTGGATCAAACTCTTCTTCATCATCATCTTCATCTTCGTCCTCGTCTTCCTCGTCATGTTTGACCATTTTCTTTGTCTTTTTAAAGAACGCTTCGAGTTTTTTGTCTTCTTCATCCATTTCTGAAAACATAAACCCGTTAATTTCTCGTTGCAAAAAGCCGTTATGCACAAATTCCCAACATTGGACATAATAGCATGTAGCAAAGAAATATTATTTAATAAAATTAGAGCTTGCCTCCTTGAAAGTCACCAAATCCATCGTGTTCGCCGTACATTAGATCTCGCGCCATTTCGTCGTCGTCCTCATCTTCTTCGTCCTTTTCGTCATCGTCATCGTCGAAAAAGTTGTCACCTTGCTCCTAAATGTTTATGATTTTAAACCCAGATCTCAGAGGGAATAAATCCAGATGCGAACTTACATCAGCGTCGTCTAAAAACTTCTCAAGCTCTTCTAACTTAAAGAAGTCATCGTCTATCACTGAACCCTTCTTCTTAGCGGTATTTTTGCTTGCCTTCATGTCTTTCTTCGCATTTTTGTCCTTCGCGCCACCAACAGGTTCTAGTTCGGGAAGATCTTCGTCTTCGTCATCTTCCCCAATATTGTCGTGTAAGCTACCATCCATATCTTCATCGTTTTCATCACCGATGATATCGTTCATATCGTCCATTTCGGCATCCATTAGTTCTTCGTCTTCGGAGTCCATCTACAAAGAAAAGTAAATTTAGGTATTCTACTATTTATATTTCGATTCAAATTCTTATTAAATGGAAAATAAGCGATTAGTATATTTCAATCAATCATACTTCAGGTAATAAGTTTCCAAGATCTAACTCTAGATCGTCGTTGTTTTCTGTTAATGTATCCAAGTTGGCCTCAATAAAGTCCAATAAAGGTTCATTTTGCATGTTTAACTCTTCCCAAATTTGTTCGCAGTCAAAACCGTCCACGATCAACGACTTGAGCGGGCCTGTCAGATTCTTCATCTTGGGAAGTTCATTTCGTTTGGCTTAACAAGTTAAAAAATACATGTTAATAAATGAGATAATGGTTGTTAATATAAAAGTTAAAATGTCTGATTTAGATCGCGATCGGAATCTGGATTTACTTATTAAGAAACGTTAGAAAATTATTTTAAACCAAAAAATAATTAAATCGCTGCGATTAATACTGCAATAATAATATTTTAGTCCTTACCAAGGTCAAATAGTGTTTTGGTAATTTTTGTTAATTTTGTTTCAAGGTCCTGATCTTCTCGCACGAATTTTTCAGGGTGGGCATTAATGTCCGAATTAAATACATTTAAAACTTCGTCTATTTGTTGTTCTGCATGTGTTGCTAGTACCAATCTTTTGTCAGCCGTTGTGGATGAACTCATCTTGATCTGCAGTTATTAAGCCAATAAAAATTTGTTATATACAAGAGTCTTGTGTGCGAAAGACGGCAATCAAAAACGAAAAGAGATTAATTTTTTTGTTAAAATAAAAACACAATTCGATCAGGGTCCCACTAGCACACAGTTGTAGTATTGTGATAATGAACAACCTCATGATAACCCCAATTTGCAAAACGCTTTATAAAGAAGTTGTAACTTTGTCATTACTCAAACTACGCGGTGATCCCTCAACTGTATCACTTGCATAATATTTATGTCTTTATCAATCATCACTGACTTCACTCTCTCGCTGTACAACATACAAAAAAGTTTCTTCTGGTGGCTCTTCTGGGCTGAACAACTCTTTCACATTTATCTCGCACACGTGAAATTTACTCGTCTTAGCGGCCTCCATGAATATATCTATTGTTTTTAGGTCGCGTGCTTTGTACCCTAGTAAGAAGGTTCCGTGCGGCCTTAACAGTTGATCTACTGTGTTTAAGAGAAGCAACGGGATCTCCAGATCACGCGTCGATGGGTATCTGAGATAAAAAACCGGTTGGCTGTTAGCGATCACTGTAGTGGTGGATATAAAATACTTACATAATATCAGATCCGGTAATAAAATCGAATTTACCGTAAGTATTTACCAACAAACTCGCATCAGTGCCCCACGTGAGCTCAAGGACATCTGGAGGATCTAACTTTATGGTTAATAATAATATTTAAAGCATGGTTCAAGAGTTTGGACGTACTGGATAATTTGTTCAAAGTAACATTTTCGCGAATCAGATCGAGTACTGATTGATCGCCATCCGTCACAACTGTTTTTTTAGATACTTTTGATGCCAATATTCCACACAAACCTGAAAAAAAAAACTTGTTTGTAGGGCTCGGAAGAAAATATCTGCTAAAAAGATATTCAAGCGCTTACCAGTTCCTGCACCCACTTCTAAAATGGTTTTATCTGCGAATTTTTCTCTATTTTTCACCAAATAAAGGCCTAACACCATTGAGGCTGGCCATACTTTATGCCCTGTTACGTCAGTTCCTTTGTCTAACAAAACGTATCTTGAATTAAGGAATTTTAACGTTCATAAAGGGAAAAAATATGTTAGAAATCGAAGTTCGTGCTGTGTTAGAGCCTTATTGGAAATTTTAAATTTTTTTGAAAAGGATATTCCTCGCATAACGAGCAGATTTCGTATTGAGACGCGTTCTCCTGCAAAACTAAATGTTTTTCTAACGTATCTATGCGAAAGGAAGGATTAGATTTTGAGATTCACACAAAAATCTAGTCAATCTCGTCTCACCCTTTCTTATCTAAAAGAACAACTGATTCCTCTTCTTCAATCATTCGTTATATCGATTTTTAAGCAATCACATGTACGTCTTGTTTTCAAGTCATTTAAAGGACCATTTTAAATGAGATTTTTTTTTTAAACAGTATTATTTATCGCACCGTCAGCAACCCGAAATAAAGCAGGTGTGAATATTTACATTTAAGGTTTGGTACATTATTGATTTAAAAGGATTTGGGAATCCATGCAGCTGTTTATAAACTGGTAGATCTACACCAAATTAAACAATTACTGCGTTTGGCACTGCACTCCAGTCTCGCCACTGTCGTCATCACTGTCAGATCCAAATTCAATCTGAACGCCAGTTTCTTCATTATCTTCTTCATTTTCGTCATTATTGGACGCTACGAGAATAAGAATACAAATTTTCAATAAAAAACTGCTTACCATTTCCTTCTGTGTTGACATTTGTTTGTTGTCGCTGCCTACGTCGCTCACCCAAAGTGCGTAAAAGTGCTCTAAACATTGAAAGTGGCATTGCTTGTGAATGAGAGCTATCCCTCAACTATAAATATTTGTTCCGTATAATCTGTTGCAAAATTATATATCGCCGTTCATAATAATATGTACCTTATTTAAGTTGCGTTCCAACACACTTTCGAATTCTTCTTCTATATTTCTATTATTTATGCCATCAGCTTTGCGTGCAGTTGGTGCCCAAAGTTTAATATCGTTCTCGATCCCGCTGCTAGCAAGAATTGGAGCATGTGGATGACCCTATTTTGCTCGTACAATTAATTCTCCAATACCCAGTTACTTTTACGTACCTGAATGCAATTTACAACGTGCTTATCGCCTTTCAAAATATTTACAATTCTGCTGACGATTAATTCATGATGCGAGAATTATTTTCCTTATTGACTTACTTTGCTTCATTCTTGTGCCAAATAAAGATATTTCCGTCGTCAGAACCCGATATTACGTACTCATTGCGAGGCCCGTAAAAATTGACTTCTTTAACGGTTCTAACATTACAGTGACCCATGTATCGCTTTCTAATGAGTTCTCCGTTAGTTTATAAAATAAATTTAATTGGCTCTATCATACTGATAATACTCCGACTGCACTGGTACATCAGCGAGTTCAATGTCGTGGTCATCTTCATCTCGCTCATTGTCTTCAGCATTGTCATCTTCAACCGATTTCTCTTCGTCCGAAATAATTTTTCGCCGCTTTCTTCGCGCGTGGATTAACTCTACGACAAGTCGTATTAAAATTATGACAGTTGGTGTGTGGCATCTCACTTACCATCGTCACTCAAGTTCTCCATGTCCTCGTCTGTTGAATCCGATTTTTTTGCATTCAAATCTTGCGTAATATCGTGACTGTCGTTCATATTGAATAGGTAAATATGATCACCACTGACCCAATTCAATTAGTTGGTGCGCTACCATCGACCCAATGAATACCTTACCTGTACGATGCTAAAATCTCGTCATCTTCAAAAGCCACGCCGGTGATATGCCCTTTAATACCGAATAATTGCTCGGCATTCGCGTTCTTCGCAAGATGCCGCGGGGCAAATTTTTTGACGGTTTTTTGTGTAGTTGGAGCGTCTGATAAGTACCTACGATAAAATAATAAGAGGCGAAAACATTTGCTTTGGTTGCCGAGTTAGTACCTTCTATCATAAACGCGTACTAACGGATCTCCGCCACCAACGCAGAAATAATTTCCACTCAGACCAATCGAATATAATTCGACTATGTGATGGCCTTGCTTCAACTCGACAATTTTGGTCTTCGCGCACGCTATTGTCTGGCACTCGTGCGGCTGGCGCATGTCGATATCACGCTACACCGATGGGGTTAACAATTGTTATTTGAAGTTTGTTTGTCCCTGATGTTACATACCACTGTGCCATCTTCGGCTACCACTAAAAAATTCCAACTATCAATTGGACAAAACTTCTTAACGCGACCTTGGCAGCAATCGTAAATTTTAAAAGGCGAAATTGAACGACTCTAAGTGAGGCGTTAGAGATAAAAATTGCAGTTTAATACTTACGCTCGAATGTTTATTAGATTCAGTGTTAAAAAGCCGGAATTGAAAGTCACCTGGCAATTAATTGATTAGAAATATGATTTATTATTTCGCATTCTTACCAGCGCAAGAAACAACCCATGAGTTGTTTGTAAAAGGCATAAAACGAGTACAGAAAATATTGGCTGTGTGTCCCTATATTAAAATGTCGGTAGGAGTTTTTTAAAACGTTAATCTCTTACGCTATCAATCGTGGTTCGCAACCTGCCTCCTTGATGAAAGTCCCAAATACAAATCTAATATTATTAGATTGCTAGATAATACTAAATACAACGTACTTTGGTATCGTCGCTACCTGAAACGAGTAGATCGCCTAAAAGTCAAAATTAACAATTTCGGAAACTTACAATAATAATAATATTAAAAAATTAGGATAATTTAATTCATAGCAACACACGTAATAGAAAGAGTGGAAATTTGGAACTTGTTTATTAAGAAATTTAGAGTAATACCTTTTTCCGACCACGTCACGCTATTTACACAACCACGGTGTGATTGAAGAGTTTGCGAGAGTGTTAAACCAGACGCTAACGCTCTATTTGAACTAACCTCATCGACGAAGCATCGAGGGATGGGATGCGGATTACTTTTTAGTTCTGCTTGGTAAGTGACTTCACGTTGTAAGATTTGTGTTGTTATATTCTTGTCCACATAATAAGGACTCGATTTTGAATACAAAGGCGTCGTATTCATGATTTGGCTTTTAGAAAAAAAAACAAATTGTAAAATACGCTCGGATTTTGCAGTCTACCTCACGTGTCAATCACAAACGTGTCCGTTTACAACCAGTGATTAATGGTGGAATATACAATTGAATTTAAAGATTTCAATGCCTCTTGATAAAGATGTAGTGGTACACAATAAACAAATCAAAATTGTGAATGATTTCGCCGCCTTTCCGAGAGCTAGGGTTTTTGTGTCCGTTTAACGTTAGTTTTTTTTTGTTACCCAGCCAGTATAATAACACTATGGGAACACAAATTATAATTATAGGACTCACATTTATTTTGTCGTTGCAAACTGCAATGTCCGATCTCTCAAGCTCGATCCCGCATGATTGGCAAGGCCAAATTGATCAAGGCAATATGCTTTTTGCAGCAAAAGAACCAAATCAATATCTGATGGCTACAGGTATGTTAAGAATGACATCCGCATTAATTATTTATCATTTATTTATCATTTAAATTGTCGCCTCCACTTTTTATTTTGAACAATAAATAATTCGTTTAAAGATACGGCATTTTTATTAAATAACAAAAATAATCGTTGCATAGTTGGAAACGGATATTTGTCGTCCGTAATCGGAAGTGATACTATATATGTTGCTGGTGTATTTTCTGGGGTTAATGTTGCGGTAAGTTTTAAGATGTCAAACACCTAAAGATCTGTCTTGACACGTTAACAGGGCCCGTCACACCGAGCTCGTATTCCTGCGACAAATGCTGTAACTATCTCCAACGGAAACTTTACTTGCGCGGCACTAGATTTGAAAGAGGCGATTTATTATAGAAGGTAGAATATATTTTATCTTGAGTCGCATTGTTTTCGCCTCGACTCACATTTTACAAGAGTCTCGCTGCCCGGTTATGCCACTTTGATTGAACAACGCTGGTACGCTTCTAGAGCAGACAAGTCACTCTTCGTACATGAGATTTACGTTGATAACTCGCAAGAGCAACGAAATGTTAAACTGGCATTGAGTGTCAATGAAGGCAAAGCAAGTGCCGATATTAACTTCGTCACTCAATCTTATTGGCGCAACGACACTTCAATTTTTCGACGTTTGGGTACAACGGTTGAAGCTGAATACCCGACATCTCAACTGTAAGTTATTTTCATTGGCAGTTTTGGTGTTTTTTTTTTTGCATTTGGCTGAATAATAATACCACTTATTATTTGCAGCGTAACGGTTGCCGTAGTTTCATCGGTCATCCCCAATATACTTCCCGTAATGTCAGGTCAAAAGACAACGTTTACTTACATCACTGCTATAAAAACGAGCTTGGATTCTACTGACCCTCTAAGTGACGCTACAATTGAGTTTTACAACGCCAGAAATTCCCTCTCTGACCTCAAACCACGACACGTTCAAGAATGGGCCAGACTATGGGACTCAAGAATTGAATTCACTGGCAATCTGCCTCTCGCACAAGTAAGACTGAATCTCAGCATTTGCTCCGGACGTTTACTGATCGCTTCCTCAAGGTAGTAAACAGCACCTTGTACTACCTCTTGAGCAGCGCTCGTCAAGACGTCCCTTGGTCCCTCTCGCCAGGTGGTTTGGCTTCAAATTCTTACAAGTAAAACATTTATTCATTTTTTTTTTTTCTCTTCTTATTAATACGATTTTAGCGGACATACTTTCTGGGACACGGAGACTTGGATGTACCCAGGACTTTTAATCATGTTCCCCGAGATTGCTCGAGATAATTTGTTGCAGTACCGCATTAATCATCAAAACGGCGGAATGATAAAAGCACTGAGTTACAATCTCGGCTACGAAGGCACAATGTTTCCCTGGGAATCTGCGTTCACCGGTCAAGAAACGTGTCCTTCAGACGCCCCAACTGGAGAGTACGAGCAACATATTAGCGGTGATATTGCATTCGCTATTAGACAGTATTGGGAACTAACACAAGATACTAATTGGCTGTTGAACACTGCGTATCCGGTTATTCGCGGTATCGCCAAGTTTTGGGCTAGCAAAGCTCAGTTAGAAAAAGGAGTTTACGTCATCAACAATGTAATTCCTCCAGATGAGTATGCCTTTGGAAATAACAGTGGTAAGTAAATACCGAGAATTAATCATCGCACAGCACTAACTTTTTTTTTTTTAGTATACACAAACGTCGTTGCCAAAATCTCGCTGGATTTTGCTATTAAGGTCGCGACAATGGTTGGTGATGAAGTACCCCAGAAGTGGATTGATATTAGTAGTAAAATCAAGATACCTTTCGACGATGCGAATCAAATTCACTTGGAGTTTGATGGCTACGAAGGCCAGAAGATTAAACAGGTAGTTTTTTTTTTGTTGCTCATTTTGGACCAATTGATCCTCAATATTTTGTCAGGCCGACGTCACCTTGCTTGGCTTTCCGCTGAACTATCCAATGACTAAACAAGTGCGACTCAACGACCTCGACTATTACTCGCAACGCACGGATGAAAACGGACCAGCCATGACTTACTCCATGGAAGTAATCTCGCGACTAGAGTTAGGTCAATATGATAAGGCCACCGAAGTGTTTCCTCGTGCCTACGCAAACTACCAGGTTAGATTAGCTGAATAACAAATGTTTTTTTTTTTTTTTGCTTAGATTTGTCTAATTGCGCGGCTTTAGGCGCCATTTGGCGTATGGACTGAAACTCCGCAAGGAGGTGCCGTCAACTTTATCACCGGGGCAGGAGGATTCTTGCAATCCATTCTTTTTGGTTGGGGTGGTATTCGAATATTAGAAAATCAACTGTTTGTTAACCCGACTTTGCCGCCCAACACAAATGCAATGACAATGCGCGGTGTGCACTTTCGTGATGGTACTTTGCAAGTTCAATTCGACAGTGGGTCCGTAACAGTGACTGCACTGGAAATTAAGTCACCATTGTTGGTCAAACTCCAATCTGGTTCGATGTATCCACTTGAAGTGAGCGGATCAAGGATTAGATTCGAATTACAATCATTCACGCTTGAATGATTTTAAGAGAAGAAACTATTGTGAAATATAGCAATTATGGTTGAACTAAAATTAGTAAATAATTTAATATTTAAAGATAATTAATTGATCCGTTAGTGCGCTTTGATAGTAACATTTCATTAACTATCATAAAATGATGTGTGTGTGTGTAGTTTTGGGTACCAAAGTTTAATTTAAATTATCCGTTGCATACCGGTCAAGTTTTTTCAAACCGATCGTGTCTCAGGACAAGAAGTTTATTGTCATGTTCTTGTAACGTTGTTCAATAAATGATTATGGGTTGTGGCGGCGTGATGGTCTTTTCAAGAATTGAATTTTTGTTCAGTTTTTGATCAGACCGTTTTTGGACGCCGACAACCGATTAAGGGGCATTCAACAATTCGTGCGCATTGGAGAGCACGGAGGTTTTGTATTATAATTATTATCAAAATCATGATTTGAGACGACGGAATAATAATAGATCGTAATGCGCGAAGCTCGATCTCAGATCTTGTTATTATTATTATTAAACAGTATTTTTGGCATCTCTCAAGGTCAAGAATTAAGAACAGGAGGAGCTGGCGGAAGTTTGGTCTTTTATAGAACAGGCGATTATATTGCGTTCGAGAATTTTCAAACTTCAAATACATCCCAGCTTACCATCGAGTTCTGGCTTAAATCACGCTCATTCAGCACCTTGTTTACACCAATTTCATATGCAATACCTGGCATGGGTTTGAGGTAAGCTAATTAAATTTTTATTGGCATGCCAATTTTTAATATTTACATAAAAACAAATTGTCACTTCAATATAGAGTTTCCTCTTTGCCGTGTGCTAATTATTTTTAACAAACATTTTAAAATAAATATTGCATCAATAATTATTTTTAGGTATTATGTAGGATCTAAATCTAAATTGACGGAACCTTAAATGCTTTTAAATTTTATTTCCCTCGTTATTATGTACCAAGCTAATGTACTTAATAAGGTTTGCATGGGTTGGTAAACAAGGAATCCGCTGGATGGGTCAAGAATTTTTATTTGATAACCCAGGAAGTATTGGAACGGTGAATCAACAAATGCCCGGACTAAGGTAAATTCATATTTAATGTAGTTATTCGAATCGGAAAATAGCGTAAGAATGTTTACGAGATGACGTAACGCGAACCATCTACAATATCATAAATTACACAAAACATTAACCATGTAATGATTTCATAGTGATGTGCACTCGTGGCACCACTACGCGCTAGTGTGGTCTGGCCAGACTGGTGTGTTTCAGTTTTACATCGATGGAGACCTGTGGGCCACGGCGTACTTTGAATTTTCGAAAGGAAATGCATTTGAGAGCAACGGAACGTTGATTATTGGCCAATTGCAAGTGCGTAGCTTCGTCATTACAATGCTGCGGTTATGGAAACTAATTAACGATTTACGCGTAACAGACCAATCCTGGCCGAGGATTTGACGCGCAGTACTCGTTCCAAGGCATGATCGACGAGTTACGCGTGTGGAGTGATCTTAGAACGCGTATGTCACAGAAAAGAATTTAAAAATTATTTTCCGGTCTTTGAACTATTTTTAAAACATGAAACGCCGTTGATAACAAAATTTTTTCTATCATAGGCGCGGAAATACGGCAGTATATGTACACTCCGATCCCGCTTGGGAATAACACCGGATTGATTTCGTATTACAATTTTGATTCGAATCGAACGGCTTCTAATCAACTCGTTGATGTTTTAAACCTCAACACCGGTTCATTCGGATATTGGAATCTACTTGAAACTTACACTTTGAACGCTGATCCAACCAATTCACCCGTTATCGGCCCCTCAACTGCACCCGTTGTGGATGCTACAAAACCACTGATCTATTTCGTGGACGTGGACAGTGGCAGGAATATCAACTTACCTTACGTGTATAATAACGTCTACATGAGTCCAGACGTCAACATTTCCATCAATCTAATGCCAAGCAATAACATTTATCAGTACATCTCTGGATCAAAGGTTTATATTCCGACAATTGGGCAAATATTTTCAAGCACTTTGTACTTTGACCCCGTGCAGCTGATATTCCCTGACACCAAATACGATTCATTTTTATACACAGTGACAAACGGAACCGGTAAGTAACAGATTCACGATCCCTGCTTTATTTCAAAACTAAATCTTTTTGCTAAGCAACGGTGTCTGGCACGGTTGTAATACTCGCCAACCAAGCGGCAGTCCCTGTGGCTCAAATAGCCAGAGCGTTCCAACAAGCTGATAAAGTTATCAATCTGGTCTGTTATGATGTAAACGGCAATGACTTACAGCCGGTGATCACGACGTTACCTATCAGCGGTGCAATTTACGACGTAAGATATTAAATGCTATAAATTTCAAAAAAAAAGGAGCTAAAACTTATTTTTTTACCAAGCTACCAAATGCGACCGAAGTCACCAGATCAACACCGATTGTTACGCAAAACACATTTGTTGATAGTCCCATCAATTCGATAGTTTACACCCCAGTATCAAATCTGCGTAATTTTCAGGATTTACTTACATTCTCTTGCGCTCTACGTGGATCTAGTGTGTGGAGCAGCACCGCAGCCAATGTGTTCATTAAAGTGGAGCTGTCTTCTCAGCGACCACTCGCTGGTAGTGGGCTGTGGGCGCTGGAGTTTAATGGCAAAAACAACTATGCGGTTACAAGTCCTAACCTGACGAAAATCGATGCGCTTGGCACGTTGAGTGCATGGGTTAGAGTGATGGGAACAACTTCTCAACAGGTAAGCGAGTTTATTAAATCGGTTCAACCATTAACGATTCGTAGACTATAATTGCTGGTGTGTGCAGCAATGGCAATGAGTGCTTGCGGTTGTATCTAGGCTACTCTAATATGACGTTTCAATTGTGCATGTCGATAATGAATATATCGCTCGATGTGAGTACGCTTTGTGAAGTTATTCCCAACATGCAAATGAGCTACTGGACTCACGTCGCGATTACAATTTCATCGGATGTAACGCTCTATTCTAATGGATCTCTGATGGCGGCCAAAAGCATCGGCAACCTGTGGCTTTTACCAAAGTGGTTGATACTAGGAGCTGGATGGTCGTCAAATGACTCGACTTACAACAACTACTTTACTGGGCGCATGGACGAAGTGAGGATATGGCAAGTTCCAGTGCAAATATCAAGCACAATGCGCTCGAGGACAGCTGAAGATGTAAGTAATAATCACTCGCAATTTCTTTGTCGCATCTAATTCTCTGTAGAATCCGCTGTTGGTGGCTTACTGGGATTTCAATAATGGTCTTGGCCAGTCCACTCCAGATGTCACTAAACTAGGCATTCAAACATTGTGGAACGCAAATGCGACGAGCAATGTGACGATAACAGGGGTGAAAAGATTTGCGTTGGAAAGTAACAATACGACAAACACAATTGTTGATCCATTGACGAACGCATTCTTCCTCGGAGGAGGTTTCGCCGCATATCAACCCGCGTACATTGTCTCCGATGGACCAGGGTTCAATACACACATCACACGTGAGGATGAACCAATTCTGTTGCGATTAGACGCCAGCTCTTTGTTGTTTTCATCTATTGCTCGCGTGATTACAAGTTTGCCACAGGTAATGATGCATGAGAATAATGTATTTGGAAACGCCAAAAAATAATAACATTCCGAACAGAAAGGAGTATTGTATCAAGTGTCCGACAATGGAGAGTTCTTGTACGACAAGCCAATAAGTGATCCATATTTATCATGGGACGTGCGATATCCGATCGAACAGTGGGTGTCCAACGTGTTGAACTTTAGGTACGTAGCGTGCTCATTTGGTGTTGACATGTTTTAACAGAGTTATGCGCAGCTCGTTTAACGGACAATACTTGAACTCGAGTTATAGTCCCTTGAACCTGATTGGACAGCCTGCTTGGTATGCTTCGCCCACCCCTTCGTACGGTGACAGCGTAAACTCTTGGGCTCCTCAGTGGCCGTGCACCAATCAGACTGCAGATGATTGGGTAGATTTGGAGTACGAGAAGGCCGTGTACCTCTTCTCCATTGAAGTGGGTGAAAATCTGAACCCAGGCATGGTCACTTCGCTGTCGGCATTCAACTTGATTAATGGCGAGTGGAGCGTAAGTACTTTCACGAGTCGCGATTCATTGATTACATGACTAACTTTCAACAGCCATTATGGCAAGGACAAGCCACTATACAAGCTCCTGAAGTCACGATTTGGTCCCCATCAATCTGCGAGCCTTTATTCCCTACGAATCGCATTCGATTGACAGTAAACGCATGTGCAGCTCCTGGTCCTGCACAAATAGCTGGTGTGAAATTGATAGGCAGCTTAGATCCCCGTCGTGGAGTGTTGACCAACGACGAGGGATACGTGTTATATGTACCAAACCAATACGTCTTCAGTATGGACGGCGACACGTTTCAGTACAAAGCGATCGATTGCCCATTCGATCGCAGTCGCGAGTCGTTGGCTGTGACCAAAACAAGTAAGAAAGTGGGTTCGTTAATGTTAAAAACTAATTCTTGCAGTCATAATCACTCCTCGAAATAACCAGCCAGTAGCACTGTCGCAGCGCGTGTCATTGAATGAAAGCTTTTCCATCGTAGTTCAACTCACTCACCAAGACGTCGATGGTGATGCCGTCACGTATTTAATTGACAACTTACCGGAACACGGCCAGTTGACCCAAGTGGATGAAAAAGACAACGATCTAGACACAATGACCACGCCGAGTGTGTTGATCAACTCCAAGGGCCGAGTCAGATACACGCCACCCAAGGGCACTTGTGGCTTGGGACTCGACGTATTCACCTTCAACGTCAGCGACAAAGAGTTGACTTCACCTGCCGCAACGATCACGCTCGATGTGTATTGCATGCCTGGTGCCCACGTCGTCTCCGACGTATTGTTCTACGTGTTCTTTGGCGTCGCAATACTGTTGGGTGCAATCTCCATTGCATTTATTGTTGTCGTTGGTGTGTTGAAAGACAAACAGGTACGCGTTTAACACGCACGAATGAAGATATATCTGGAAACAATCTAACATGATCGCGTGATACAGGAGTTTAGAGTATCAAGTCCCATGTTACTGATAATCATGTTGATCGGTTTTATATTTTGTCTTTGTTCCGTGTACTTCTTTGCTGGTCCATTGACCAATGTGTTCTGTCAGTTGCGCGTGTGGCTGCTCAGCTTAGGATTTGCTTTAATAATAGGGTACGTAGGTTAAAGTTTTATATACATATGTAGACCCCCTTTGTGCTAATATAATTTGTAGCACAATGTTCGTGAAGACGTATCGTATTTGGCGAATATTCTGCAACAAAACTTTGAAGCGGCGACAACTTAGCGATCGATGGTTGTTGGTCATATTAGTAGCTTTTATATTAGTAGACATTGTACGTGTGTTGTCATATATTTATTTAGCGTATATAAGCTAATCGGACTCCAGGGTGTATTGCTCGTGTTTAGTCTTGTCGGGGACAATATTATCGAGACATATCCTTCGCAGACAAACCCTGCGGCAACAATTCAATTGTGTCGCTTCAATTATATAATATTCTACTCGCTCTTCGGATACAAGGTACTGTGTTGGCTTTGAGCGGTGAAGAAAAACTGTGCATGGCTAATAATATTGTATTGGTAGGGCTTGTTACTGTTATTCACCGTTTTTTTGTGTTTTATGATTTGGAACGTCAAACCTGCCATGCCCGAGTTCACTGCGCTCTCCGTGGCCGTGTTCACGTATGCAGTGTGCGGGCTAATATTGATACCGATCATGTTGATCATCACCGAGGTAAGTTATTACGTAGTAACTATACATCAGAATTCATATGCTCAACATGTCATGCATAGGGCGATCCGAATCCTACAGCGGTGTTTTTAGGTCCCGCTTTGGCGACAATAGTGCCTATAACCATCACACTAGCTGCAATATTCGTTCCTAAAACGAAAGAAGTATACAAGAATCGCAACAAACAAACCGATATGGAGTTTAATTTGCAGATAAACACAACGACGACCGTGTCAACTGGCAGCAAACAAACAAACGTCTCCATGGACTTTGACGACCCTGCTGAGAACAAGAGGTAGGAGGTTAAACTTAATATTGATCTCAAATCTAATTCACTTTATCGCGTATAGTGTTATAGAATTATTAGAAACTATCAAACAGAAAGACGATCAAATTGAACGGCTGAAAAATATTTTAGCGAAAAAGAAGTACAAGATACGTTCATTGAAACAGCGGTTAATTGAAGCAAAACAAAATCAAGAACCGCCGAGTAGAAGTAACATGCAAAGCAGTGAACAAAATAATGAATAAGAAAAGAAATGTTTAATTGCTTTATTTTTTTTGTACATATTATTTTACCAGATGTAAATTATTAAAGCTTCAGTATGATGGAACTATTCATTAATATTTCCGAGTATTCAGAAGTATTCACTCAAATTCATATCGAGGCGATGGAGTCCACTTACCTACGAGTTATTCCTTCCGAAGAAAAAGGAATCAGACCGTTTTTATGACAACACGGCCTGTCAAACATTTCAAATCTTTTCTTGTTGTTTGAATGTTGGACAACTAATAGAAAACATAACCGAACAGACAGTACGCGGGTCATAACTATTTTTTTTTTTTAATACAATTCGACATGTCTGTTTCTGTAGCGATTAAATCATTTCAAAATATAAAGAATGGGACAAAGCACTTCACGGTAAAGACTTACAATTATATTTATTTTCGTATTTATAATATTTTTAGGTTTATAATATTGAAGCGGTAATTGAACTGAAGAATGGAACATCCGAAAAAATCGTAATCGCCCGGCGGTATCGAGAATTTTTCAACCTTCATCGACAAGTATGCATAACAAATTTTTTTATTATTTTACCATAATATTATTCCCAAATTATTCACTATTCAGTTCAGTAAATTTCGAATCTTCATTTTTTGCTTCTTCAGCCCGGCACTAATATTGACTTCATTGTTAAAAGTTGCTCAAAACTCATACACTGGTTAAAGGATTTGGCTTTCCAGGCAAAAAAGCTGTTGGAAAAATGAGTAAAGTAAATATCTACTCGGATTTCGAAAAAAAAAATGATTCGATTTAAAATTAGGTTAAAAATCAATCCAATATGCGCAATCGTTTTTTTCATTATTTAAAGTCCAACATCCTATGTTGAGTAGAATTAAGATCCGATTGTTAGATTTAGCCCAAATAACGTCTAATTTTGTTTGTTTAGTCTTTTATAGAATCACGAAGAAAAAAACTCGAAAAATACATGCAGAAAGTAGTTTCCGTGTCAAATATATTCGCCGATGAAAATATGCAAAATTTTTTAGGCGTAGCTAAGTTCTGTAAGTGATATTCATCGATTTATTTGCAATCACATTGGCGAGTTCTGCAAAGGGGTTGGATAATAGCTTTTTTTTTCAAAGATTTCCTAATTTGAAGGTTGCTTGATTGGCTGTAAATTAATTCGATAATTTTGGGTTAAATACTAATGCCGCTTTAGTCTCAGATGGTAAAGCGGAAACACTGCGAAGTTCAGCGTTGATCCCGACTTCAATTATTAACAATAATGACGAAGAAAATAATAATAATAATAATAATAGGAATTACAATGATTAAAGGGGTTGTTACTTACCTAACCTAATTTTTGCGTGATTCTTGCAGGATCTGTTGTATATTACCCTCAAATTGATGTATAATTTGTTAAAAATAAAGTTTTGCATAGGTTTTGTAGCCAGGGGGTAATATTTTGTTAAATATGAACTTGGTCGTCAGGTAATGCACCCTATTTCGTATAAAATCTGATTGTCAGAGATCAAAATCACTGGTATAGCAATAAATCTTGAATTTGACTCCTGGATACATTTGAAATTTGGTTAGATATATATTAATTGTATCATCGTTAGTTGCACGTTGGTGGGTTGTTCTTGCGTTGTGAACTATAGCCCCATCCGTATGTGTTTGAATTCGATAATATTGTTTTTGGATAATATCAAAAGATTTCATGTTAATTAAATTCTTGCAGCTTACCAAACAAGGCAGAGGTGCGCAATTCAGCGAACATGTCCGAGTCATTGTTGGAAGCAGTGCAGTTGGTGCCATGGCAGACGTTGGTACCTACTTGGTGTTTAACTAGGGCAGTGTGCGACGGAGCTGCCGTGCTTGGTTAGCGAAGCGATCTCTCCGTCAGTCAAATGCGTGCAGTGCGCAGCTATCAAGTTCGGGTTAATTACGCCTAATCTCTCCATACGAGCAAATGGACGCTGGAACATAACCGCTCTATGTAAAATAATCTGAGGTGCGTTGAGCTCATAGCCCAAAAAGTGCATTGTTACACACGAGTGTTCAATGTAAACATTAACAAATAAAGAGCCCAAACATTTTACGGACGTTCAGCTAATCAATTTTATAAAAATCCATTTTAGGCTATCGGCTCGTTTAAAGGGTGTGTATGATATAAAATGTAATATAGTTTATCTCAGTCTTAAAAAATTCTTTATTATATCCAAATGCTAAGAGTTTTGTGTATTTCTGTTGTAATTTCTTCAGTTACATATTTAGAGCACCAAAGATGGCGATTGCTGTACTTTGGGAATTACTTCTATTTGAGCAGGGATTCCTGAGATAGTGATACGCGATTGTCCGCTGGTGATAAATACTCTAATTGTAAGAGTACACGGTTCAGGTACAGATATAAGAAGCTGTCCGACCTGAGATCCCACTTGATTTTTGTTCAAGCTGACGCTGGCAAGGACTTTTCCACGAGAATTTACTACTTCACAGGTCAAATCAAAGTTTCCAAATTCTTTTGGATATTTGAAAGGTAATCTGTTCCGAGTCATAATGGGAAGTGTGATGCTTTTAGAGAATTTGATACTTCCTGGTGAATCAATGTAAAGCAACTTGCAAAGATCTGTCTGCTAACTCGTGTGAGGGAATCAACACCAGCTTCGGAGTCAAGGAAGCCTTTAACGTCAGCAACCATCATGTCAAGCTTTTTGACATCTGTTTCATCTAACGAAATGTTGCGTGCCAACGTTGGGTTTACTCTGTAATAATTCAAGTCCTTGGTGTGTAAGAGTTTGTTATGTACGGTATGAGGTGAAGTGGATAAATCAACAAATTTTCTAATCCAATGAACCAAATCATCGCTGGGAGAGCTTGTATCTGTAGTAATGCCGGTTCCCACTGATAACACCAAGTCTAGTTTCTTATCAGGCCAGATTGTTTGAATTTCGTTGATGCCTAATTCTGCAGGATTATTTGCGACAACTCCTCCATCAACCAATTCTTCATTTTCTTGATAGATAAAAAAATTATAAGTCTATATCATTTGATATTAATCTAAGATACCTGTATTAACACTTCCAAAGTACGTTGGAGCTGCGGCGGTTGCAGTAGCACAATCGTAAAGTGGCAGGTCGTACAGTATTTGTGGGCTGTTGGTATCGACTCGATAGTCGAAATAGTTCGCGAACAAAGTTGGCAAATTTGTGGTGGACCTTTGATCATAAGTCGTTACGGCAACCAACAAGCTGCCATTCATTTCAAGGGGCTTTTTGTTTTTAAAATGTTCTAGCATAGCAGCTTTCAAATGCTCGATCCGGTACTTTGGCTTCCACCAAGTAACCCATCGAAATGACCAAAATGATGATTGAAATATATCTTTTGGCATTTTTTTGAAAAAGTCCATTAAGAAGCTGTTTCACCACCATTTGCAATCGATAATGACAGAATACCGCCAATACTAGTGCCTATGATGAAGTCAAACAAGTCCCTTATCTAGGAAGCAAATAAGTTACTTTTTAGTTTCTTTGGTTTTTTACAATTCTGCTTACTTTGTACCCAGTTATCTCTTCAATGCGCAGAAGAATCATAACTAGCACAATACCGCGAACACCTCCACCATCAAGTGATAAAAGACGACATCCTGCAAGTGGTGGTATTCTCTTCTTATGATCTAATAAGAAAAGAAAGTTATTGACAACTGCACTAACATTGCCTATAGCTCTTACCAAGCACTTTGACTGGGCGAGTACACAATGGACAATCTCGAATTTGAAGGGTGCAGGACTGGCAAAACTGGTGGCTGCATTGGAGCAATGAAACGGGAGTTTCTTTGAATGGGACTAAGCAAATCATGCACTGATGCCATTCTGAACCTATTCCTTGTCGATTCAGTCAGATCCACCCTTTCTTCTGTGCTTCTTTTAAAAGATGCAAATTCATGGGGAAGCTAGCAAAAGAGTCGTTCTATGGAAGATGGATTATCAGAAACAATATTCTGAACCAAAATAATTGACATTTTTGTAACTTACCATATCTAGGAATCTATCGAGAAATCCGATAAATTTTTGTTTCAATTCTTTAAGGTCAAATTGATGCACAACAGCTGAGGCCCATCCACGAACCCCTAACTCTCCACGATGACCAGAAGTATGAAATGCTTTGTGAATGCCACACACGCGTCCATTGTGCTCAAAAATGCAAGGGCTCCATCCAGTTATCATATCGGAAGCGAAAGATTCAATGCTGCATCAATTGCGTGAGCCAAGTTTTCCTTCTTGAGATCGGTCGAAGATCTAATTCCACCATGAACCTTTTCTTGTAATGAATAAAGTGTTACAATCGCCAATCGTTGCAATGCCAATTCAACTCGTGCTGGGTAATCAGTTTTGCTTGTTATTTCTTTTCTTGTAATTAAATCCCAGAATCCTTTCCTAAATGAAAAACGAGTCAGCATTTGAACACATAGCGAGTTATGAGTATTGAATTACACTGCCTTGACAGAGTCGTTCTTCGGAATCCATAATTTTTTTATAATTTCCGTTATTTTGATTTTTTCTTTTTCTTTTTGTAGCTCTTCTACGACCACTTTTAGATACTCGAACCAAATTTTGTCGCTAAAAAAAGTGTTTTTCTTCATCATCCAGCTAGTGTCACGTAATTCAATTATGCACTTTAATAGCTTCTCCTATGGAAATAGAAATACTCTTAGTCATATATCAAAAGAATAAACGTAGTTCGACTTACCTTGATTCTATTGAGTTGAGTTTCGTACAATAGAGGATTGGAATCGTACTCTGGGAGTTTGGCGACGGTAACTCCTCCTTGGTAATATGAATTGATTATTTCTACCACCGAACTTTCTCGATTTGCTTCGCAAAAATCATTCGAAGATTTATCAATCTCATAGGCGGAGAGATCCGCTTGCTGTGAAGGATTCGCAAAATTTTGAACGATGATCAGTGTTGGCTTCTCTCCACTACCTTCGGTTGCTGTGCTTCGTAATGCAAAATCTTCCACTCGTTTCACATATGTAGTATCGTGCAGAGCAGCCTTATCGATGTATATAACGATATTTGCGCATAAGTAGACTAGTTGGGGAAAGATCTTGGTGACAATTTTCTGACGAACGTCTTGCATTTCCTTCAATTCTTCTTCCTAATAATTTATTAAACGATATCCTTGAACTCTTTAAGTTGCGTAATCTAGAGCTGGATGGGCCAGTAAAGAATTTTTCGAACCGCTTCTTAAAGCTCATAGGGGTTTTTCCGTTCATTCCCTCTACATCAATCAACATTACTGTCTGTCCTTTTATTTCTCCGAGATATAAGCCAATATTTCCGGTTGTTGGACTTTTCGCCCCAGGAGCAGCAACTGCAGGAATACTGTGATTGGTTAACGGTCAAATATTGCATTGAATTAGCTTGATACTAATACTTACTTGATATTCATAACTCGTTTGCGAAAGGGCATCAGCTCACAAATTAATCTGCTTTTTCCAACTCCGGTAGTGCCGACTAACGCAATCTTAGGAAGACAAAGATTTGCGCTAGCTTCTTTCACGAAAGATTTCCAGTTTTCCTTATGAACCTCTAACCTGTTATTGCTTTGAGGGTCAATGATTACAATCTCAGCCTATTGACAGAAGAATTAGAAATGAATCACAAATAAATGGGGGGGGGGGTAACTAACTTTGTTATCATTCTCAAATCTTGGCTGAATCAGTTTGCTAATCAAAGGAATTGCTTTGATAAGTTTCTCCCAAGCTTGCGCTCTCTTGCCGACTGATAGTTTCAATGCATCGCGCAGATCCTCTTGGTGAATAAAACGAAATCCTGCCAGAGGAATGTCGAGAGGCTCGGGGAAAGCATCTAATCCAGTGAATTTCATCCATTCTTCTTTTGATTTGTAAACTGCGTTATCAGGGCGACTGAATATTTATAATGTTTTGCGATGGAAAGTCAGGATATTTCCCGGCACGATTAAGATAACCGTTTCTTGTATTACGCTCGTGTATGTTATTTTAATAAACGACCGTTCAACACACGCGGTCAAACCCCTTATAACAGTTTAAACGATATACCAAAAAAAAAAAAAACCAATTTAACTTACAGAGCCGCAAAACTAGCTATTAGTTGTTTTGCATCGTTTTTTGCTATTCCTGATTCAAGTAGTGAAGCAATATCAAGTTTTTGAAGAAGTTCTATGGAGGTAACGTCCTCGTTCACCATTTTTTCATGTACTTCTTCTGGATTGGAGAGACCCAAACTGCGTAGTTGTTCAAGAAATTGATCCATGGTCTCTCTGTGATTAACGTTGATGAAACAAATGGCAAAAACCCTTTTAAACTTGTCGCGTGAACCTCCCCCCGAGATTGAAACAAGTCGGGAGAAGATTCAAACAAAAATTTCTAATTCACAACAAAACCGTTCCCCTTTTATCCTTGTCTTAAGTCACTGATCAATTCAACCGACACTCTTAATCATGATCTCTTTAATCTCTCAGGAAAAACAAGTACAAAGAATTCATGTCGGTATCATTAAATTTATCATTGTGTTAACTTTCTTAATTGACGAATTAATGTACATTCATCATTGCTTACAACCTTTAATTGTGATGCGCTACAATAACAATAATTACAAGCATCACGAAGATAAGTCACTTTGTTTATGCAAGCAGTGCATACGACGAAGTTAAATATAAGCATGACCAATATGATGGAGATAATGCAGTAACACTTACGCACCTAGGACATTTGTACAAAATTGAAAAGGATTGGTAATATTCCTCTACATATTTCAGGCAATGTTTGAAATTTTAAAGTTATCGACTCTCCGCTGGAGTATTTATTCAATAGTGTGCCAATTCCCATTAGTGAGTTGGTTTTCGGTATAAACCAAATTTTACTTTTGGATGCGAATTTTATTTCTCGGTCTGAGGCGTGCTGCGATTGAATCGGAACTATCGTTATTACTGTGGTGTTTGATCGTTTGGAGGTTACTATAACCTGAAGCATCAAGTTTAAATGGTCTACCACGTTTTTTATGCTGACTAGATAAAGGACGACCACCCATTCTGTTCCAATATTGAGGTCCATAATCAAGGAGAAATTCTTCACCGCGACAAATCTTACGAGTGGCACGAATTGCTCTGTGAAGAGGCTGTCCATCAGCATCAGCAACTTGACCCCAATAGCAATTTGCCTTTTGATCTTTACTTGGACAATTAATAAATCGTCCAAGTCCACGCAAACCCTGCCAATTATATTTGCCATCGATGAGAAAGCCATTCCATTTTGTTAAGTATGAGCGATCTTTAACGCTTTTCAAACTCTCCTTTGTATCAGCCATAGTTGTACCCAAATAAAGAGCAACCAATTCATGTCTATCATAATCTCTCGATGCAAAAAGACCTATTTGGAGTAGAATTTTAATTAAAAACAATCAAAAATTGTATGCGTGATTTACCATGACCCGATAACTTTGATCGTTTGATTTTTGGTGCTGGTTTGTCCGATCCGTCTCCAAACTCTTTGACTAATGGGTCTGTCTTTTCTTCATTCAATCTATGATAGCAGTCATTGCATACTTTATTCTTTCGGTGATTATGCTTTGCTTGTTCTTCTGGAGCGATGCAAAATTCGATCCAATTTTCCCTTACGTTATGCCATTTTGAAGACCGTTTCCTCTTACAACTGATACAATAACCGTACCGCATATTTCGTACCTCTTTCTGATATATATGTTATTATTGCGTATTGTTAAATTGATTACGGAAGGTCGACGAATAGCGAAATAAATGGGGGAATTTTTCTACCCACAAAATCATTATTTTTTAAAAAATTATAAAGCCGTAAAACACAAACAAAATATTATCAGTTGATCCAAAATAATATTACTATATATTTGTAATTTTACCTTAATGTTTTTTTTGAGAGTTCAGATTTGGTTGTTTCGAATCAAGCGATGCGTACACTGGAAAACGGAGAAAGTACTTGCGTTATCAATGTGATTGTAACACGTTAAAGTTGACGGGAATTATGGCCTTCCAGTGGAGTAATGTTTGTGGAAAGCAGAACGAAAATTTGGTACGAGTTTCACACACCAGATTCAGTTCTCATCTTCCCTGTTAATTTCAGAGCCACAGCCCTCTCAATTAGTCAAACTCATTCTGCTTCCATTTTCATTAAATAATCTCCGCGAGAAATTCTTCATCCTTGGATCTGTGGGTGTCCAAAAATGGTCTCGCCAAAAACTGGGAGAGAAGTCCACCCACACACGCTAGTGATTTATTATCAATCCATTAAATACAACAAACGGATACACACATAAACCACCTTTACTTAGCGTTTTCGTATTTTATTGTTCGCCGTACTTCTGGAATCAGACCGTGTTTGGAAATTAACAGATGAAGTTTGACATAATCTCGCAAACTTCGTTCATTTCGCATAAATTCCTCAGAACTTGAAAGGATATTTAATAATTCAATAAGATACATTCAAAAAATTTGATCAACAAAAAAGGGGTGACCGCTTTATTTCAGCTCCAAACGTATCTCCACAACTAGAAAAATTGCTCCAAGGGGCGATACAAAGATAAAAAAGCGTGCAGGGGATATGTAGTACTTTTTTCTGAACCCCCCCTTTAATTGGCGAAAAAAGTTTCACTTACTAGCGTAACAAATATATTAAGGATTTATGCAGGTAATTAATTTTGTTTTTTTTTTGTCCTCTTTAATCGGTGAAGAATTTAATTCATACATTCTCGGTCAATCTAATCCATAAATAAGAAATCACATCAACTGCATCAATTGTGATGCGAATCTTTTGGACCAATATGCTGTCACGCTATTGGCGGATATAAATTTCTTTCGGCCAAAAAACAAAACTTTGAACCACGCTTGTCTCCTCGGAAGTCTCATGGTCAGTGACAAGTAAAATGATTTTCCGTACCATTGTTTTCTTTCTCATTTGAATGCGCATCAACATGTTCCTCATTGCTTATAGAACGGATCCTAATCAACTTCCTGTGCTAACTTCTCTGGACAATAGTGCGCTTCTAAAGCAATCGCTATCTAGTTGGTCGATTGATACTAAAGGATTTATTCAACGACTATTATCCGTAATCGAGAAAGAATATATCCCTACATTCAATAAACAAGGACAACTACCGATTTTACTAGAAACTCAAGATGTATTGTCAGGTACTCATAGAGAATCATCTTATAAATCCGAAGTATATCTAATCATTTGGAGCAATAGGAGCCAATCCTTCACCGTCACATTTGTTTCCTCAATTATTAGTAGAACTAATAACATACATTGGTCAATATCAGGCCTTACAATCCAAACTTGGATGCAGAAGCTTGAGTGAATTGCATTCACAACTTGTTGGAGTGAGTGGCTTGTCACTCGCTGGTATTTTCGCAGTTTATTCGTTTGGTGCTTCTGATTCCCTAGAACATCTCGAAGCAAATGCTGTTATTTCGGCCTTGGCGCTACTAGAAATTAGTTTCTTTATAGAAGGTAAAAAAAAAAGCCGTGCCTACTAAAAAAGAATTTCAAATACTTTAATTGATAGCAAAATGTACACCGAAAAATTCACATTTCGTAAATTCGTTTGGTTTCAGTAAAATCGAATTATAATTGATCTCTATATTTAGAAATTAAATTGTGGCCTGTCGGACTCGATATTTTCTTGCTTGAAGGTTTGACCAGAGCCCAAGCAACGACTGCCATCCGCACATCTGAGGCTAAGTTCAACACAGTCGCTGATTTGAGCGAGAAAAAAATCATTATTAGAGGACAAAAGAGTGATCTAGACCTCCTTAGACGTCATCTCTCGTTTTACAGGACAGATTTTGTGTTGAAACAACTCCCTTCATCATTATTCTTGTGGAGTACTGTTGATTTGCATTGGACGTCTCCCATGTTCAAGTCTGTCATCAACGAAGGATTGCCGAGGATTATGGAAAGCATAAACAGCTTCGCAGCTACTAAATATGGAATTAAAATTCCATTCATGAAAACAGAGCTGAAAGTCCCCTTTGTCTCTTGCTTTGACGGATCATTTGAAGATAAAGCACTGCTAAGTAACGATTGGGGACTTTTGCCAAATATGGGCGAGAACCTCATCACACACATATTGGAGTTCATGATGGGTGTTGTTATTGACGTCACATTCGTCAACATTTCCATGAAGTACCTGCTGCACCGTAGATCCACTCAAACGAACAAAGGTGCTGTTGTAAGACTGTGTGGTTATTCACCAACCGGTCAAGTGTCGCTTGTAATCGAGAACATCGAATGTTCTCCACAGAAAGTGATTCTCAGTGAGTCAATCATAATTCATTGGTTCTTCTTCACTGGTACTAATTGTTGTTATCTTTGGTACAGAGAAAGAACAAATACCCGTCAGCGTGAATCAACAGATGATCGTTCTTCATCAATACCGCAATCCTCAATCAATTGTTTACAACTTGACTGATATTTTAAAAGTTCGTGGCGTGTTTGAACGGAGCAAACTCGTCAAAGCATTAGAAGTTCTTATATGGACGCACCCAGCAATTGGTGTGAAATTCTCGATCGACACCGACGTGATCACTGCGATAACAATGGACAATGAAGAGGTGGCAAAAATAGCTGACAAAGGAATAATCATTCACGAGCCTGTTGTTGAGGCCAACATTGTCCAAGCCATCACGAAGAACACCAAAACACCAATGGATGTTTTCAGTGGACAGTTAGCTCGCGTGCACTTCATTCCTATTGCCAACACACCCTTCACTATCGTTCAAGGCATCATTCATCATCTCGGCGGTGATGGTTTCAGTGGTTTCACTCTCCCTTTGCGCTTCCTTCAAATGTATGACTCTTCCGAGTTGGACTACTTTGTACAACGAGGTCTTCGTGCACGTGAAGTGGACATTGTTACAATATCGCACTTCAATCAACGACAAAACCAACTCTCACGAACTGATAACGAGCTCAAAGAACACTGGAATGAGTTGATTCGATCTGACAAGTTATCATATAGTGTTAACATGATGAAGTCGTTCCCTTATCCTTCACAACCAACATTTCAAGGCAAAGAACGTATTAGTGTAATTGAACCATCAATTTGGACTAAAATTGGTGAAGTTTCTCGCAAACTACAGTGCACTCGTTTTCATTTGCTAATGGCTGTGTGGGCAACCATTGTCAGTAGATATAGCCATCAGAAGGGAATCAAAGTTGGCACAGCATTCCATTGCCGCAAAGAAGAGTGGTCTGACACTGTACTTTTTGCATCGAACGCACTGCCTGTTCCTGTTCATATTGACAAGTCATTATCGATATCAGAACTCGTTCGTGACATCAAGCAGCAAGTTGAATCGGCGAAGAAGCACGAAGAGTACCCAGCATCAGCATTGGTTCAAGATATTGCAAACGATCCAGCTCTGACATTAACGCGCAATAATCAATCATGGAACCCTCTGTTTCAAGTTGAAATCAATTATATTCATGTTCCAAAGCTTCCCAAGTTTAAGGGAAAACTAATTCAGATTACTGAACGTCTTTATCCCGAATACATGCAAGCGGGCCTCGCAGACATATCGGTGTGGTTTGTAGAGATGAATGGAAAGGTGTTCTGCAATCTTAAATACAGCACAGATCTGTACGATGACTTGACTGCGAAACAAATCGAAGATGACATTATTTGCTGTTTGGCATCTTTCACAACGGCCGACACAACAAAGTCGACGACTGAACTCAAAATGAGCAACTCAAAGTTATTTGACAAGCTGACACGCGGTCCAACAGCTCAAATAGAATTCATGGCGCCAGTTCACTCAATTATCAAACAAGCGAGGGCACGCGCAAATGAAACAGCGCTTATGTGCGAAGGAGATGAATTAACGTACGGTCAGCTTTTGATCGCTATCGTAAATATTGCGGAACAACTGAAAGATTACCCGCGAGGATCAGTGATTGGAGTGTTCATGGAGAGATCAGTAGAATTTGTTGTCGCTATGCTCGGTATAATGGCAGCGGGATGTGTGTACTTGCCCCTCAACTTATCGAATCCGTCAGAAAGAATTAATACAATCATCGCTGAAGCTGCAGCACATGCAATTCTGATCCACGCTAAAACCTTGTCGATGAAAAGTCAATTCCAATCCCTGCAAGTGAGGCAAGTTGATATTAAATCACTCTCATCACGCCCGTCAAACCATGCATTACCCATTCTGTCTGAAGAAGATCCTGCGTACACTATATTCACATCAGGATCGACTGGCAAACCAAAAGGAGTTCTCATTTCTCACAGGGCCCTAGCTAACTTTATTCATTGGGAACTCTCCTCGTTTAATTACCCTCAAGGCGTCACACTACTGCAAATGTACGAGTTCAGTTTTGATGCCCACTTGTTAGATGTGTTTGGATGCTTATGCTCGGGCAATCGACTTTTATTGGCAAAAGAAAATGGAAACAAAGATCCCGAGTACCTTGTCAACCAATTCTCCAAGTACAACGTGTATCGCACGAACATGGTTCCTTCGCACCTTTCACTAATTCTCGAATACTTGACGCAAGACCCTAGTGCCATCCCTAAATGTCAATCGCTTCGAATAATAGGCCTGGGAGGCGAAGCACTTCACATGAGTTTAGTTGAACGAGTTCACAAGACACTTCCTCGCGTTCAGATTGCGAACCTCTATGGACCATCAGAAACGTGTATTATATGCGCGTACTATGATTGTGGCTCTGGAAACGACTCGATAATCAAAGAGCTGAAAGGATGGGCCAAAGGAGTAGCATCAGCAGCGTCAGAAATCGTCCCGATCGGTCGTCCAGTCACCAACGCATCGCTGTTGATATTGGACGAGGATATGAACTTAACACCTGTTGGAGTGTCAGGTGAAGTATTCATTGGTGGCAAGTGTCTCGGTCTTGGATACTTGAACAATCCTCAACAAACGAGTGAAAAGTTTATAACGAATCCATTCAATGATAAAGAATTGGTGTATGCGAGTGGAGACCTTGCAAAGTACTTACCAAACGGATTGATTCAATACCTTGGAAGAAAAGATAAACAAATCAAGCTTCGTGGATACAGAATTGAGTGTGCGGAGATCGAGTCCGTGATCTTATTCCACAAGCAAGTGATCCAAGCTTTTGTGACCGTCAAAAAGAACAAAGACAACGAATATCTTGCTGCGTACCTTACAACCGATGCCGCAGTGAAAGACAAGAAATCACTTCTCGAACAAATTCTCAAAGATCTCAAAGCAAAGCTGCCATCGTACATGGTACCCTCCCGACTGTTCTGGATGAACGCATTTCCATTGACAATCAACGGCAAAGTGAACGATTCTCAACTGCCAAGTGACTTGGAAACATCATCAAACACAATCGGTATCAGTGCGTCGGTGAGTGGTGCTGCCATCATTCAACCCACGGATGAGATTGAAAAGTCACTTTGTGCTTACTTTGCAAGCCTGTTGCACATGTCCGAGAGTCAAGTTGGAACAAACAGCAACTTCTTAGAGATTGGAGGCACGAGCATTCACGCATTCAACATTGTGAGCATGGTCAAACAAAACTTTGGTTTCAAACTTGACTTGCAAGTCTTCTTCAAAGACCCAACAGTGTCAGCACTCGCCAATCTGATTCGACAAAGTGACTCGTCAGCAAAAGCATTGTCAGAAATTAAAACATTCTCAATCACACCACTAGATAACTATGAGATTGTTAAACTCAAATATGCAACTGAATCACCTTCGTTGAATGTATTCTTGGTTCATGGTGCATTCAGAAATACTTCAGTGTTCACAAGTCTCGTTAAACATTTCCCTTCAAACTTCAATGTGTATGCATTCCAAGACACGAATCCGTTGGAGGTTGAAGAACTCGATTGGGACGATCCATTTGAAATGGAACAACTGGCATCATGCTACGTAGAGAAAATCCTCGCCGTTCAACCGATCGGTAGTTATCATGTTTGTGGATATTGTTTTGGAGGTGTTCTTGCTCTCGAAATGGTAGTTCAATTGCTTGAAAAGAAGAAGAATGTGTGTACGCTGGCGCTTCTCGATTCAACAGCACCAACAGCAATTAATGCGCAAGGATTCGGCGGTCTTGACAGCGCGGCCATGTACGCACTGTTGGCCACAGAAGTTTTGTCGAGTTTTAACGTGAAAAAAGAATTAAATGCATCAGATTTAAGAGCAGTACCAGCCCAACAGCAGCTCGATTTGATGCTCTCAACGCTCGAACAAAACAACGTTGACTCAAAGACAGCACTTCCATTCATCAAACGAGCATTTCAACATTACACTTCATCATCAACACTTCTCGTCAACTACACACACCGGGACTTTGTTGGTGACTTGGTGGTGTTCTCAGCGAACGAAGAATGGGCTTTCATCGACAATTACAACCCAATGCGACTTTCCGATCTCGGATGGAAAGAATTGCACAACGAGACCGTAGTGATTCCAACACCAGGCAATCACTTGTCCATGATCAAACGTGACGACGCGTGTCAATTTATCGCACAAAAACTGAGTCAGTTGATTGAAGATCGCGAAGGCACTCGATTCCTTCACTTGCAATCAGGCCGTGAGACACTAATGATCAACGCAGACGCCTTGTCAAGATCATTGATAACGCAAAAAGTTCCACATGACATTTGTCTAGATATTTCTTCAGAATCCATTGTGTCAAAAATCAAACGAGCAGTATTTTACAGCTTGCACGCACCATCATCATTCAACAATCAGCCTTGGCACTTTGTGATCGATGAACAATCGCTTCGAGTGCTGATTTGTCACGATAGATCCCGCATCACTAACCCAATATTAGCTCAAGTGATGTCCATTGATGTTGGCTGTTCGATGTACATTCTCCAATCGCTTCTCGAGGTGTACGGATTAAATGTCGAGCTTACTCATATTCGAGGCAATCAAGCACTGGTGGGTCAAGCATCAAAAGATATTCAACGCGTTCCTCACAAAGCACGAGCACTCGAACCACTAGTCTATCTTGAGATCAGATCAAAGGCACCAGAACGACGAGTACGCGCATCAACGATCTTGGTTGGACCTCAGAGCATTCCAGAAGTAACAACGGCAACCCAACCCCTACCGAATAGCCTAGCGCCGCAACGTCCAGCACCGTCACTCAAGCAATCGAATGACACTCAATTTTCGAAACCACTACCAAAGGCTCCAGCGCAGACATTCGTTGCCAATATCTCATCGGCCTTGCCCAAACAAACGTTGATCACTCACCCAACGAAAGTTGTTTCACTGCCACTGAACAATCAAACAGCAAAATTGCCTGCAGCGACTAATCCTCCAAATGTAACTGCCTTTGCCAAAGGGACTCCGCTGCGCACGACTGTTTCCACTGGTAGGAATATTTAGAATGTAGACTCTGTTAGTGACCTTTCGAAATTAGGCAACTTGAAGAATGATATGACATCATGCAGCCGCCTACCCTCTACCCCCAAGCAAATTTCTACAGTAGCACCCGCCGTCATGAAGTCATTTCCGAAGACAAACCTATTGAGTGGTCAAACAACAGCTCCGTCCAAGCAGGCATCGAGTAACGTTCCGAGGCTTGCCCAATCCGGACCTCGGCCTGCATCACCATCACTTTTAAATAGTACCTGCAAAGTTCAGTCTATTCAATCGACAAAATCACCAACATCGCGACAACAGCCTCCATATGTACTACAAACTCGACCAAATTTGAGTAACGAAGTGGTGACACAAGTTGAAGAACTCATTTTGCACCGACGTTCAAATCGACATGATTATTCGACTCGCAAACCAATTCCATTCAAGATTTTGAAAGATTTGAGCAACGATCAGTTCATTAATCAACAACACAACGTCAAAACACTCTGGATCAATGACCGCACCAAGATTCAACGCATCGCAAAGTGGGCGGAACTAGTCGATCAAGCCATTTATTCGAGCAAACGATTGTCAGTAATGCTATTATCATCGATTGCTCAGAAAGAGAGTGACGCAAACAGAGCGATTCCTTTGCAATCACTGGAACTCTCGCTGATGCAAATGACGAATTTCTTGGCATTTTCACAAACAGGTCACAGTGAAGAGACAATCAAATTAATGAAATCAAACATTACCATGGCACGTAGCACATCACGCAAAATGTTGAGCTCTGCAGGCCTGGCCGTGGTGTGCTACCAAGGTGGTGCTCCGTCATGGCAGACGTTGATGCGAGTCGGGCAAACAATAATGGCCATCTTGCTCAAATTATCCAAACACGACATTTCTACCAGCATTTGGGGCAACAGTGGTGCAATGGACTTACTTCGCAATAGATTCGCTCAAGGTGTGAGTGATCCCCACATGGTTGCGTTGTATAATCAAGTGAGCAATGCGCTGAACAACGTTCAAGAACAGTTGAAAAAAGCACGACTGGTAATGCCTGAACTATCAGACAACGAAGGCGTGATATCGATCATTCGCTTCGGCTATGCATTGCAAGAAAGCTCACAGAGCACTGAACGAGTTGCACTGTCCAAGTCTGTTACAGTATTGTAAAGTAATCATTATTTAATCAAACAGAGAATAATTTTTGTGGTAAGTGAAAAATGAAAAGAAGTCCAACCTTGGCGTTTACATTTCGCACTAGAAAAACGCACGAAAACAAAAGATTGGCAACCATCAAAAAATGGCACCAATAATCATGTACGACAAAAACTAATTTATTTTAATAAAATTGATATTCCTTGAAAGATTAAAATTTTAAGCTTGGTGCATTTAACCGTTCGCTAAGACACCAACAGTGAGCCCTGTTTTTTTTTTAAAAGTAAATTGTAAATGCAGTATGCTAATTATATTGCTTGGAATTTCGATATTTGGTGAACTGTTTGATGAGTGGGCCCATAGACTCGATGCCTGGATAGCTCAAGTGTGCAAATATGTGCATCCACAACTCGGGAGGTAACAGATCCATTGCCGTTTGACTTCTGAAAATATTTTCGCACAACACCATCGTGTTCACTAGCACACGCCTTCGATGCTCCTTGTTTCTCTTCAAATACTTGTACAGATCACCATTGAAAAAATCAGCCTCGATCAGGGAATAATTCTTCTCATTTTCAAGTAGTAGTCGACTTGTTTTGTTTTGAGCACCGTGAACGGACCACACATAAGTGTTGTTAAAGTGTTGTTCTTTTTCAAAGCCTCTATGAACTCGATGATGTTCACCTCTTTTGTAGATTTTAACATATCACCGCGAACTGTTAACCGAGTGATACTGGTATTGGTTTTGATTAGGTCTGCGATTGACGCCAGTGTACCTGCACTTTCCAGACGATAATCGCAGAATCCCATGGTGACAGTTTTCAGCGTGTTGTTGTTCTTAAGCGCGCTGCACAGTGTAGGATACATGTGTTGGGTGAACTCTGGCGAATGAAGACTGATGTCGAGGTCGGTGAGTGATCTGTTCACATGCAGCACCGCCGCCAAGTTCATCATTGCCCCGCAAGACAACGAACACCCTCCAAGATTCAGAGTGTGCAGAGTGGCGTTGACCTTCAGAACTTCACAGAACTTGTCCAAAGTCGGGTTGTTGAGCCAGTTGCCTGACAGATTGAGCACTTTGAGTGCCGTGTTGTGAATCAAGACATCGCCGAGGGCACTCAAATCGTCGTTTATGCGGCACGCACCGAGATCTAGTTTTGTCAATGAATTGTTCTTGAGAAGTGCTTCGCAAATCATCCGAAAACCAAAGTCAACGAGGGGCTGATTGAAGTGTCGTTCATTGGCCCTGTGGTTCATGTCCAAGTCTGTAATCGTGTTATTTTGCTCCAACATGAGCGCGACATGCTCTGCCATGGCGTTGCTTATGAGACCTTGGTAGTTGTGGATGATAGATAACTTTGTTATTGAGGTATTCTGTGCTAGACCTTCCATCACCGGACCAAAGTTGGAGCTGTCAGTTGACGACAGTATTGTCAATTCGGTGCACTTGCAATCCTTCAGTCCTTCAATGGCTGCATCGGTCATCTTACAGAGTTGAACGTTGGACAACTTAATTTTAGCAGCATTTAAGTGTTTTAAGCCTGATAATATTGTGCCTGTAGTAAAGAGACAATTTTCGATGTGTACTTCAGTGATTGATTGGTTCTTTCGCAATTGCGTTAGTAGTATAAGCAGAGGTTCGGATGGGGTGTTAAAAATTTTCAGCTGCCGGATGGATTTGTTGGCTGCTAATCCTTTGCCTAGTTGTTCAACGTCGTACAAAGAACGAAGAGAAATCTCGACTTCTTGAAGCCCCGAGTTGGTTCTAAGACCGTGGCATATATACTGTAATCCCTCGTTTTCTACAAGGCAATCAAACGCAAAATGCCATAACTTTGTTTGACACTGCAGCAATAGTCCTATGTATTTGCAGGTCTCGGCAGACAAGGCAGGAGATTGTTCCCAGCGACGCCTAAAAGTTAAATCTTGCACGCTATCCCATTCTAGTAATTTATCAAAGATAATATTTGACAGAGATTTTTCATCGAGATGTACGTGATGAATAAAGCGTAAGTCGACGCGCGCTAGGTTGTTATGAGGGGATCCGATCTGACGGAAAAAAGTTGGAAAGACCTAAAAGCAAAAAATTAATAAAATATATTTATTGATTTTTAAATATAATTAAATTACCGTTTGGCATTTTGGACACTTCGGTGCCTCAAAACTTTTAGACTGGAGTCTAGATTCGCAAACGGGACATGTTTCGTATTGCTACAAATAGACTATTAGGTTCAGCTAAGTGCCTGAAAACAACCACTTACACTACGATTCATACACAGTTACGTGGTACTTTGTGCAAAAATTAATAGGAAACGGCTTGGACTGTGGTCTTCAAAAATAGTAGTTTCATTTCAGCCATTAATGACACACACAACAAATCGGAACAACAAACAAAACAACAGACAAACTTTAAATCTGGTTTACCTATTGTATAGTCGTTTGAGCTTTTACTGTCATAGTTTAAGGTAAATCCATTTTTAATAATTTAATCCGGTGAGATTTGACTCACCTGACGTGGAAAATCATAATTTCTTCGTGCACACAATAGAAACTTTATATTCATATATTATAAATTGTTAATTGTGCAATTTGAAGATGTCCATTCAAAAATCTGAAATGAAGCCGTGTTTTTTATATCAGATCTTAGTCCAGACATACCTCCCTTGAATCGTGTATAATATTTATTTGTTTATCTCTTATGAGCTAAATTAGTCCGTAACATGCGAGGCTGGGTGTGTCATTTATGGCGGTAACTGAAGCTTTAGCTAAGAAACATGACAAACCAATTTTTTTATCGGTAGGCTATTCTACATGCCAGTAAGTACAGCACAAAAAAAAAAAAAATTTTAAATCAAGATTGAAAGCCTTAGATTGAACTAAATTAGTTGTATACTCTATTGTTATTATTTATATCGCGAGGATCAGAAAAATTTTCAATAAAGACATCCGAAAATTCCTTTATTATTTACGCTCATTTTGCTTATCTGATCATTCACTTCCAGTTGGTGTCACGTCATGGAACGCGAAAGTTTTGAGAATGAAGAAATTGCAGAGATATTAAACTAATATTTCGTCAGTATCAAAGTAGATCGAGAAGAGCGTCCTGACGTAGATAAGATTTATATGGTAAGCTCGAGTAACGAAATTTTGGTCGTGGCTAACTCAGGATCAGACTTACGTACAATCGACCACCGGTGGTGGAGGGTGGCCAATGAGTGTGTGGCTCACCCCTGAGCTCAAGCCGTTCTTGGGCGGAACGTATTACCCTCCTTATTCGCAATGGGGTCGCCCTGGTAAGTCCTCAACCGCGTTGAAGATTAACTGACTCAACCTCAGGGTTCGCGGAGATTCTTACGAAGATTGCTGGGATGTGGAAATCTAAGCGAGATCAGTTAATAGCGTCAGGGGATCACGTCATCAACGCGATAAAGTATTTTGAGAATGAGTTCCTTATAACATAAAACTAATTATGGTGGCACTAGGGAGCACGTTGATAAAGATAAGTTGTCGGAAAAAGCACGTGATAGGCTCATGTTGGACAGTGACGTGTTTAGAAAATACCTCGATCAAATCGAGCATAGTTTTGACGACAAACTCGGCGGATTTTCAAAAGCGCCAAAATTTCCCCGTCCTGTCATCTTCACTGCGCTGTATTCACTATACGCCAAGTAAGATATCATCATGTTGATTGGTTGTTAGATATTAAAGATAATCTTACGAATGATATAGGTCACGTGACGACAAAATATTACAAATGTGCAAGCTAACATTGCGCAAGATGGCAGAAGGAGGTATGAACGATCACATTGGCGGAGGATTTCACAGATATTCCGTTACTAATGATTGGCACGTGCCTCAGTATGTACTTGACTAAAACGTAATAGCATCTTATTGATTGCCTTTTGTAGCTTCGAAAAAATGTTATACGATCAAGCGCAATTAGCCATCGCGTATATTACTGCCTAACAAATCACGGGGCACAACGCCTACGCGGGTATTACGCAGGACATTCTGGATTACGTGGAGCAAAAGCTACGAGCTCCTCAAGGAGGATTTTATAGTGCTGAGGACGCCGATAGTTTAGTCGCACATAATTCGCACGAGAAAGGTGAAGGCGCGTATTACGTCTGGCATCATCGGGGTAAGCTAAAACATTAGGATTATATTTCAACATTGACCAATATTGGATGTCGCTTTAGATATCATGGAATTGTTAGGTGACGACGCGCCCTTATTTTGTGATATTTACAACGTGCGCGAGGATGGGAATGTGTCACCTAGCGAAGATCCGCATCGCGAATTCACGCACAAAAATATTTTGGAACGACAACTTGACTACATTGAGGCGGCAAAAAAATTCGGCATTACTGTAGACGAAGTTCGTGAAAAGCTCGACAGGAGCAAGAATATTTTATTCAAAGAACGAGAAAAGCGACCAAAGCCATTTTTAGACGATAAAGTGATTACAGCTTGGAATGGTAAGTTAACTGGAGCTTTAGAGGAATGCAATTTGTTTATTTCTTGCATAGGTCTCATGATCTCGGCATTCGCAGTTGCATCCAAGATTCTCAAGTCAGATCATTATCTCAACACGGCTAAACAAGCGACTAAATTCATCAAGGTTCGTCCGTCGTGTACACGCAGGTAAAGAT
>Ga0209960_1000871_pt1 | contig 51808 bp, 44 predicted proteins | sample ThiBiot_500_plan_2_FD_183947 | JGI IMG/M metagenome (GOLD analysis project Ga0209960, IMG submission 183947) | Wastewater bioreactor microbial communities from Cape Town, South Africa - Thiocy_expt_500_plan (SPAdes) | ecosystem: Engineered > Bioreactor > Thiocyanate-remediating >... | reverse complement strand
TGGAGACCATCTAATGATTCAAAACCATCTCAACACCACACCCAGAAAAATCCTGGGCTTCCTCAACCCTCAAAAATTAATCCCTAACTTATTAATAAATCGTTGCACTACTATCTAGAATGTACCTAATTAACCAAAGAAATAATAGAAGAATTTTAAATCTGTCAGAAAGCCAAATAGAAGAGTTGTCTGTATGGAATAATTATGCTTTAGATAACAATATCCAGAAACTTCCAAAAAGTCTACGCAAACTGAAGATATTTAGCGGAGATAACCCATTAGATCTAAGTAGTCTTGATTTAAGTGTGCTGACAATTGAGAATACCTTAAGCAATTTTAATATAAAACTACCAAAAACTTTAGATAGGTTATCTATTAAAATTGATGACAAGGTAAAAGAGCTTGATTTTAGCAATTATAATATACATAAACTCATTATGTTTGATAATAGTTTATTTAGAGGCAACTCGAGTAGAGTAGTAGATATTAAGCTACCAAATCAACTAACTTCAATTAAACTTTGTTTGAATTCATTTTCATTACCTGACTTATCATCAGCTGTAATTGAGAAAATGGTTAAAATACGAATCATTGATTCAGTAAATGAAAGTATATTATCTAAATTACCAAAAAAAATTGAGTTTCTTAAACTGTCTATGATAGATGGGTCATTCCCTGATTTTTCCGATTTTGAAATTAAACTTTTAGCAATTTCATTTCCAGAAGCATTATCTGATATAGATATACAGCATAAATTACCTAAACATTTAGAAACACTTGTTCTTGAATCAAATCAAGCAAATTCACCTGATTTATCAATTACAAACTTAAAAACTCTTATTTTAAAAAACTCTGCATTAACTGCAGAAAACTTAACAAATAAATTCCCCAAAAGCTTAAAATATTTACAAATTGTTAATGATAGATTAGATTATTTTAAAATTAACGGAATAGACTGGTTCAATGTTCATATTTTAAAAAATTATAATTATGAATATTATAATATTTTATTTGACCAGGTAAATTATAGACCTTTTCATTCAAGTAAATTATTTTATACAACTTTTCCTTCGCTTTATTACAGTAATTTTAATGAAACCCCTGATCTTCGAAATGAAGACATGATATGCTATAATTCACATATCAAATTCTCTCGTGAAGATAATTTGGCATTAAAATTCTCAGATAAATTACAACATTTATTTTTATATGATACAACAATTCCAAACTTAAAGGATCTAAAGATTACTAGTTTGACCATAGTTGATTGTAAAAACCTCAATATTATTTCTGAGGATTTACCAAATACACTTAAAAATTTAAATTTCACATATAATCAAAGCGAAATAAATTTTCCTAATTTATCAAATAATAATACAATTAAAGAAATTAAATTATATACTGATGATGGTATAGGGATAGGTAATTTGATTGGCATACTACCTAAATCACTTACAAAAATAACTCTTAAATCTAGGTGTTATTACAAAGCCAAAGAATATACATTACAAGAAATTGATGACATCAAAAAATCTTACGCTAATGTTTCGGTGAAGTGGCAATTTAGCTTATCGCTATTTTCCAAAACTCTTGCATTTACTGCGATCAGTTTTTTTGCTGCGTCATACCTATCTAAATTACCTAACTATTGTTTTGAATCATTAAAATTATATAACTTTGTTAATCACGCTAAATTATCATACGTTAGAAAAGCAGCGCATTATGCTGTATCATACGCACTTGGGCGAAACTGGGCTATGTCTGACTTTGAGCTACCAGCCAAAATCAAAAATATTAAGTTTATAGGAAGTAAATTAAATCGTTTATTTAGCGGCACTAAACCATTTAACGATGTTGAACTAGACCCTATTTACCCAAAGGCTGCAAAGCCTATTGCTATAGCTTCCTCCAAAAAGTTTTGTAATAACTTTAGGACTAGGGTATGCAGCATAAGAGAGCCAAAAGTTTATTTAAAGCCATAGAAGAGCATAATATGAAACTGTATTTACTTAGAAGAAAGTTTTTGAAAGCATGTAAAAATGGAAACTTGCAGGCTTTAAAAGAAATATATGCAAAATACCCAGAAAATAAAAGGAAGGAGCTTTTAGATATTAATAGAGATTATCCTAATTTTGAGAATTCACCATTTCTAGCAGCAATAAATTCATCACAAGGCCTTGAAATTAGCGAGTGGTTTGCTACTTTACCTGAGATTAACTCAAAAAAACTACCAAAATCCATTTGCCGCAAAATCGCCAATGATAAATACCTAGATGTTATAAAATTACTTTACGCCAAAGGACTTTTAGAGATAGATAGTTTTAATACTTTAGATGAAGTATCTGAATCTTATGATATAAACTATCAGACTCTAAAATCTTTATGCTTACCCGAATGTCAAAATCTGGCTAAGTGGTATTATGATAATTGTATTAATGTAGAATGTAAAGATCAGATAATAATAAATTTAACTAAAAGATCAATTATATCTTTTGATCAAAAATCCAACCTTACGCCTCAATTTATTCAAAACTTATATCATGGTGATTTTAAGAGCTTTCTAGAACATAATTATTTTAAAATATTACATTATACTCCATTGGTTAAAAACATTGAACTATATTATTATGTATTAACTAGAGTACAATTTAATATCGCTAAACGCTATATAAATTCTTTGAGTGAAGAATCTATGCAGAGATTTATATACGCTAAATTTTCTAATGAACTTATATATATTTATGAGTTATTTACACCTGAGCAAAAGGTAATATTGGAAAATAATTATTCTGATATTCAATGGTTGAATTTATATATAAAGTATAAAAATCAGTATAACATTGATTGTACCAGCTATTTAATCAAATATCGCAACAGTCATTTTGGTTTAGATAAGGAAGTAGCTTTAGATGCAGATGCCGAAATCTCAAACTTTTTAAACAAATATGAAGAAACTATCCGATTAATAAAAAATCAAAACCCAGATAAAATTATTTCTCTTTCATTAATTAAAAAAATTATAAATGATTCTAAATATCATCCGATTTTTAGTAGTCGTAATACATCAATTTTACCAAGAGAATTGCAAGAGCAAATTTTAGGTTACTCAAATAATCTAAATTTAACCAATGTTGTATTAAAAATTAATCAAGATATTGCAAAACCTGACATTCCAATTATCACGTCTCATACCCTTTTTCCCCGAAAGAAAAAAAGTCCTAAATCTTATCCTTCAAAGAAAGATTATATGATAGATTTTTATAATAATAAATCATCAAACACCGAAAGTTTTTTAGGTGTTTTTGGGCTTGAATTTTTTATAAAAGGATTTTTTGTATTTAGCGGTGCTACGATTGGGTTAATATCTTTCAATTATCTTGGTTTTAATATTGGTTACTTATTATCTATATCTGACGGTATGACTTTTAAGGAATGCTTCAAAATAGGAAAGGGAATTATAAAAGTTTTATCTACGCTACTTGCCTTAGGAACTTGTTATATTAGATACGCAATAGCAAAAGATTCTACCGAATATGTCCATCAGTCAGGTTGGAAGGCTATGGCAAAAAACATATTAAATACATTTCTTCCGATTTACTGGATTGAGTATCAGTGGGCTAAGAAAAATCTTAGGGGTGTTAAAGGGGATGTTTCAAGTGTTAAGTGCGATATTATTGAAACAACTAAAAACGGCAGATCACACTACAGGGCTAAAGTAACTGAAATTATTAAATCTAATCAGGCTGTTGCAGTTTAAATTAATAAAGCACACTGTCTGTAAATTGATAAAATTCCGGGAGGTGGGATTTATCTCCCGGAATATATGAGTTAATTATATTTTAACGCCTACATTTGAAGCTTTGGTTTTAATGCAATCTGCATGGCTTCTGAAGTCATTTAAAACTGCATTGCTGAATGATGCAACATGTCTTGCGCCAAATGCTGTGCGTGGCTTAAATGTATTCTTTGCTTCTTTAGAACCAATCATGTAATGACGTACTGTTTCAGAGAACAATGAAATTCCTATGCTAGCTGCAATTCTTAAGCCTTTGTCTAATGCATTGATTTGTGGGATTGAGCTTGCAAACATACCTAATGCAATGCTTCCTGCTGTCCATAGATAGTTACCAAATGTTCTAAATTTTTCACTACGAATTTCAGCAGCAAACTTAGGCTTTAATGTATCACGTAACAAAGTATTAGCTGCAGTTAAGTTGTTAATGCTATCTGTGTTAGCTTTATCGCTATTCGCCTGTGCAGCTGTTAGGTTTGCAACTTGTGCATTAAGCTGTGTGATTCTTGTGTCTTTTTGAGTATTTTGCTGAGTTAGATTAGTGATTGCAGTATTTTTACCAGCAAGTTGATTTCTTAAAGCAGAAAGTTCGTTATTTAATCTTGTGATTTCAGCACTTAATCCTTGATTTGTTTGATTTAAAACAGCTATTATTACATCATAATCTCTTGTTGTTTTATGTAACTCTTGAGTTACTTCTTGAATTTTGTTTTTAAGAGAAGATATTTCATCTGCCTGTGCAGAAATTTTCTTATCTCTATCATCAATTTGTTGATTTAGTTTAGATACTTCAGCAGAATGTTGGCTCTTAATATAGTCAATATCATGTTGATGTAATCTTGATGTATCTTTCGGTGAATTTTTAAGGTTCTCCAATCTTTTTTCTAAATCTTCTTTTTCAAGATGAAGTTTGCTCATTTCAGAAATTGAAATTTTTTCAAGTTCTGCCTTTTCTGACTGAAGTTTAGCAACTTCATCAGTTAAAGTTTTTTCAAGATTTTCTTTTTCTGATTCTAAAGATGTTATTTGTGTTTTTGTATTACTAATTTCGTTTTCAAGTTCTTGAATTTTAACAATATACTCTAATACTTCTACGTTAGTTAAAGCTTTTTGATTTGTGCTGTTAGTGTTATTGACGGAATCCATAAGACCTGTGAAATCGCCAGATTTAATTTCGCTTCCTTCTGATGAACTATTTGTTGAAGAATTTGATACTGTTTCATCATTTTCTTGTTCAGGTGCATTAAAATATAATTTTTTAGGTTCTAAATCAGCATAATGCGCAGTAGGGTTATTTTTGCTAAATACGCTTGGGCTAGCTGGTGTATTTTCTGATTTATTGTTATTGTTATCATTATTGCTGTTATTATTAACATTATTATTACGTCCTCTGCGACCTTCAAAAGCACCATTTCTATAACTAGATCTTCTCATTTTAAAAACTCCATATTATAATTTTTAACTATATTAACTTATAATTAACTAACGTAGTTTTATTTATATGTAAATAGAAAAATTATATTTAATATATTTTTAAGTGAGTGATCAGGCTATAAACTAGTGCTAGATTATATGGTTTGTAGTGTATATAATTATCCATAAACTCAGGGCTACTTATATAAAATAGAGACACAAATGGTATTTAGAAAATCAGTTATAGTAAGTTTACTTACGCTTTTATCAAGGGTGTTTGGTTATGTGCGTGAGATAATGATGGCGGTGGTTTTAGGTGCGGGTGAGGTTGCAAACGCCTTTCACTTGGCATTTAGATTTGCCAATGTGTTTCGCAGTTTCTTAGCCGAAGGTGCATTTACAGCTTCATTTGTACCTGTTTATTCTAAGCATATAGCTAAAGATGATGTCAAAGGCGCAAATATATATGCATCGCAAACTTTAACAATGCTGTGCGTTATATCGCTAATACTTGTTATCGTTGCAGAGATCTTTATGCCGCAAATTATATACCTACTTGCGCCAGGCTTTACAGATGATAAAGAACTGCTGGATAAAGCTATAATACTTGCACGCATTAACTTTCCATATTTATTCTTTATGTGCATATCTGCGCTATTTGGCGGAATATTAGGAGTATTTAATTCATTTTCGGCAGTTGCAATCTCTCCGCTAATTTTGAATATCATGATGATGATTGCGCTGGGCATGCCTATTAGCTCAAAGTTTGATATTGCTAAAATTTTATCTGTGCTAATAGTTATATCTGGCGCTATGCAAGTAGTGTTGGTGTGGTATCAGGTAAAAAAGCTTAAAATAAAAATCAAATTTGCCCGTCCCAAATATACTCAGGATATGAAGATTTTTATGAAAACCTTTTTTCCTGGCGTTCTTAGCTCATCTGTTACGCAAATAAATTTATGGGTAAGTACAGCACTAGCAACATTTTATGATGGTTTGGTGTCGCACTTATACTATGCTGACAGGGTGCTGCAGTTTCCATTGGCGCTTATTGGTGCTTCTGTTTCAGTAGTATTACTTCCGGTTTTCTCTAAAATGGAAGCAGGTAAGGATGATAAAATCAACAATCTAATATCTCAAACTATTGAAGTTACTATGTTTATGACCTTGCCGATTCTAGCGGTTGTGACTTTCCTTAACAAAGATTTTATATCATTTATGTTTGAGTATGGTGCATTTTCTGATCATGATGCTTACAGAACGGGTCTATTGCTAGGAATCATGATATTTGCATTACCTGCTTACATTATTAATAAAATCCTTACGCCACGGTTCTTTTCAGTGCATGATACTAAAACGCCATTTATTGCTGCGCTCATTGCGATGCTGTTTAACTTGCTGATAAATATTGCTTTTCTAAAATATTATTCGCATTTTTGGTCGGTATCTGTAGCTACGGTTATATCATCATGGGTAAACATAATAATATTGCTAGCGGTAGCGAATAAGAAAAATTTATATAGAGCTACATTAGTTAACTTACAAAAACTTCCTAAAATCATATTTATAAGCTTAATTACGGCTATTTTATCTTATTATTTAAGCACTCATGAGTTTATAAGTTTAAAACAGATAGATTTGCCAATTAAGTTACTGATTCTTATAGCTATATACCTGGGTTTGTCGTCTATGCTACGCATATATAAACTTCAGGATTTACGCAAGTATTTGAAAAAATAGACTTGACTCTTAGGGAATTAGGGTGTATTTAACTGTATGAATTAAAGTATAACTATGGGATGATCCGATTATGGCAAATCACAAATCAGCTGAAAAAGCTCACAGACAGTCGATCAAAAAGGCTGCTATTAACAAATCAAGAATTAGCAGAATGAAAACTTTCATTAAAAAAGTAGAAGCTGCAATCGTTTCTGGGGATAACCCTGCTGCTCGTATAGCTCTTTCTGCTGCACAATCAGAAATCATGCGTGCTGCTAAGAAAAACGTATTAAAGTTTAAAACTGCTTCAAGAAAGATTGAAAGACTTGCAGCTCGCGTTAAAGCGATGGTTGCATAAATCTTCCTTTATCAAAGTAATTACCCCTTATTAAAAGGCTTGGGACACTCTCAAGCCTTTTTTTGTTTATTATGAATAAGTCGTTGGGGATATATAGTTTGTAATGTTAAATGCTCTTCATCATAACAGTGCATTAGGCATATAGTTTTTTAGGTTCAATTTGATATGCGTCATTTCCTCACTCATGTAGCTTTATCTACACTTCGTTCGTTATTCCTGTGTCAAATTCAACCTAATTTACTATATCATTGTTGTATAGGTTCATAATATCGGTTACGGTCATTACGAGGAATGCAAAGCTACTTGCGTGGTAATCTAATTGAATGTAATTAAAGTCCATATAAATTACGACCAGGGGGCGAGCCTTATAAAATAAGGCGAGGGGAGTGATTTATATGTGCAATAATAAACCCCATTTATATGGAAGAAAAATGACTTCCCGGGGGTGGTCAGCCATTTTTTATTTTTTTATAATTAGTCACGTCTATTGCCAACCATTTTTCGTCACCGAAATTCTGAACTTCTACAGTTACGAGAGCATGGTTGATTTAACAATTTACTCAACCAACTTAAGCTTTCTTTTAGTTGGTTTGTTTCTAAGTACCAGACCCATTCTTTTAGCAACTTCTAGGTAGTTGGTATCCATTCCTGTTTGCAGACTAAATGAAGAGTCTAAAACTTCATTAGTAGTTAAATCAAGAAGCCTTGTAGTATCTGGCGTAATTTCATCAGCTAAAACTAGCCTAATATAATCTTCTTCAAAAACCTTAGCAAATTTAAGGTCAACTGATACTAAGCGAATATTATATGATGAGAAAAATCCTTGTAAGAAGTCATTGATTCTGCTTGAAATATGCTTGATTTCTTCCATTTCAAAAGGGTCAACCACACCAAAATATACAATTTGCTCATCTGTTGACAGGTTTTCAGCAATAGAATTGCCTACAAATAGCTCCATTACTGGGCTTTTAAGAACCATTCCCTGAACCAGGTTAAATTTTGTTGCTAGTTCTTCTGTTGTAACGTTAGTAAATCTAACGGTGATATTTACAGGGTCAGATATCCTAACCGCTTGCTCGCGCATATTTAATGCTTTAATGTAATGTGTATGAATACCGATATTGGCAATTTTAGACATAATAAGCGCATTAATCTTATTATTTACCACGCCCTTACCAAGTACTGTTGTTTGATGATTTCTATATAAATCAGTAACTTCATCTGTGAAGTGCATTACATGGCTGTTTAAATCTTTGCCCTGGTAAATGTGTTTATTAGGCATGTCAATTATAATTTTCTTCTTATTTGTCATATATTTGCTTTTAATTAAAAAATTAACGTTTATAATAGTATTATATCAGTATTATAACATAAAATTCAAGATTGGTAGAATTATGGCCAATAATATAAACAAAGAAGCAAATATCCAAGAACAAAAATTAGTTCATGACTCGACTATTGATTTTAAAGTACAATCGCTAAGAAATAAAATGCTTGCTGAATGGGCTGCCGATATTATTGGTTATGATGAAGCTAAGATAAAAGTATATATAGAAGATGTCAATAAAGCAGATATAGAAACGCCTGGTGACGATGACGTTATAGATAAAATCTATAGAGATTTCCAAAAAACTGGTCATGATATCAGCAGAAAATCAATCAAAGATAAGATTATTGAGCTTGATAAATCAGCCAGAAGTGAAATTACAGGAAAAGCATAAATAAAAAACTTAAGCTGGCAGCAAACAAAGCTACTGTGCTTTTAGATATATTTTTGATAACCTGAAGTGACCTAAACACCCTAAATGTAATGAAAATACAAATACTAGATACTAAATATTTGAAATATAATACAAAGTCTCCGCTTAAATAAACAAAACTTATTCCTATAACTAATATTGAATCAATATAAGGCCTTGATTTTTCTGTAAATTTTGTAAAAAGCATGATTAAAAAGCCAGCTATAGCAAGGTTCATAGATACGTCCATTAATTCGGCATCAAAATAGCTGCTTTTAAGAATACTTAAAAATACTAAGCTCAAATAAAGACTTCCAGGTATTTTGTGATTGCATAAAGACGTAAGACTTATAGAGCTTAAAATAATGGTTATAAACACATTTATTATATATTTATCACTTATACCATAAAAATAGGAGCTTAATACTGAGGATAAGATTATAAAAAATTCTAAAATAAAAAATGTAAAGTCAATTTTATCGCCACAATAATTACACCTGCCTCTACATGAAAACCATGATAAAAAGCTATAATATTCAAAAAATTTAAGGGGATGATTGCATTTTGAGCAAAATGGTTTTAATTTGTTATCAAGAAAGCCATAAAGATCGATATTCCTAGGAAGCCTAAAGAACAAACTAGATGAGAATGTAGCGGCAAAAACTCCTAAGATCAGACCAATTAAAGCGTTTAACATATGAATTCCGAATTTGATAGATTACAAAATATAGTAATAGAAGCAGGTGAAATACTCCGTTATTACTTTGAAAATTATGATAAAGTTAGCATTGAGACAAAGCAAGATAATTCGCCTGTAACAAACGCTGATATAGCAGTGAATGACTTTTTGCATAAAGAATTAGAGCAATTTAATATGCCTATAGTTTCAGAAGAAACTAAAAGCGTTCAGTTTGGTAGTAATTTTTTTTTACTAGACCCACTTGATGGAACAAAGCAATTTATAAGAAAAAAGCCTGAGTTTTGTATATCTATAGCAATAGTCGAAAATAATATCCCTGGCAAAGGCATTATATATGCGCCGATGATAAATGAAATGTACGCATTTGATGGAAATAACTTTGAATCAAATATAGCGGTAGAAAATGACAGAGAACTTACTGCTGTAGTAAGCAGAGGTAATGATAAAGAATTTACTGAGTTTTTCAATAGTATAGGGATCACTCAAATTTATAATGTGAAAGCTGCTATAAAATATGGTCGTATGGCAGCAGGAATAGGCGATGTAAATATTCGCAAGTTTCCCATTAGTTCCTGGGATATTGCAGCAGGCTATGCAATTTTAAAGTCACAGGGGTTTGAATTTTTAGGAATAGACGGTAAAGAAATAGATTTTTCCAAGCCTTATGATGAATTAAACGGTGTTATAGTAATCAGCCCTAAGGCTATGAAATATAAACAAAAAATTTTAAATGCAGCTACTACTTAAAATTAAATTCTTGCCTGTACTAATCAATATTGTATGATATAAGTGACTGTAAATTCTATTTTTATCGAGTTATTATGAGCTTTGAGACAAAATTATTCCACAAATTATTCTATAAAGAAGTTGGAACTGATCATTTAGGTAATAAATATTACGAATCAAAATGTCATAAAACTAATGGTAAAAACCGCAGATCAGTATGGTATAATGGTACGCCTGAACCTTCAAGAGTTCCGCCAATGTGGCATTCGTGGTTACATTATACAACCGATGAAATTCCTGCATCAAATGTTTCGTATACTTGGCAGATTGACCACGTCCCGAATTTAACAGGTACAGACTACGCTTATAGACCTAATGGTCATATTTATAATGGCGGTAAGCGCGATAAAGCAACAGGTGACTACGAAGCCTGGAATCCTAATGAGGTTAAATAATGAACAGATCTTACTTTGAAACCATTCTTGGTTTCGCAATCTTATGCTTTGCAGCATTTTTCCTATTTTATTCTTATACCAAAGCAGAAAAAACAACTTCTTCTGATACATATGTAGTCAAAGCAAAATTCGATAGAGTTGATGGTATCACTGTTGGTAGCGAAGTAAAAATTAGCGGTATTAAAATCGGTCAGGTAGTTGATAGAGTACTTGATAATAAAAGCTACAGAGCAATCCTTGCTATTGCAGTTAATAATGATGTAAAATTGCCATCAGATACAAGCGCTCAAATCTTAAGTGAAAGCTTACTTGGTCAAAAGTTTGTTTCTCTTCAGCCAGGTGGTGATGATGAAATGCTCAAAGAGGGTGGGGAGATTTTATATACACAATCTTCTGTAAATCTTGAAAATTTGATCGGCAAAATGATGTTCTCAAAAGATGATAAAGATAAGAAAAATGATAAGAAAGAACATGAAACAAATCCTGCTAATTAGTACTTTAATTTTAGGTGCTTTGAATAGTTCTATTGCAGAAGACGATGACCTTGAAAAGTTACTTAAAGATGAGCAAATTACAGGCGTAAATACTGAAATTGCTAGTGAAGTATTAGAAGAGCCTAAAAATAAAGGCACAAGCGCTGAAATTAAAATACTTGATAAGGTATCCACAAAGCTTACTGCCGTTGACTATAAAATTATGTCAAGAAATAGGTATAAGAACTTGGAGATAATAGTTTTTAACTGCATTAAGCCTACGCAAAAATTATCTAACCATAAAATGTTAGTTGGCATTTGGGAGCATTCGGAAAATAAGGATATTGAAAAGATATTCTTAGGCTGGTTATTTTCTATCGATAAAAACCTAAACCAAATTGAGCATAGATTTTTCAACATCGCTGATTTTAAGTGTAAGTTATAAATATAGTAATTTATGTTGATTATATATGCGTCATTTCCTTGTACGCTGAGGTTTACTAGGTTTCGCTCGTTATTCCTATATCTAATCTAACCTAAAATACTATATAATTTTTATTGCCTGGTAAGTACGAATCTTTATAGTATTTTTATTTGAAGAGATATGAGGTATAATATGGTCAACTTGCTTGTTTTTAAAAAACGTACTACTGATACTGAAAATTTTCTAAATTCGCAGGATGGTATACACAACTTAAGAACCCGTCTAAGCTTAAAGTTAAAAAAGCTTATAGTTAAAAAAGAATTAAATAATCAACAAGAGTTTATAGGTATTTCTAAAAATTTGATGAAATTCCAACATATTGAAAACCGGTTTCTTGAATTAATAATTCATAAATACCAAGCAATTTTAGTAAAAAAAGTAAAAGTTATTTTGGGAAAGGATGCATATACGGATTCTGAAAATGCGTTTTTACAAGAATACGAGGAATTTTCACAGAAGCAAAAAGAGTTTATAGACCTGAAAATTTTAGAAGATTTACCTGAATTTCAGAATTATGTGAAAAACAACGTTGGCAATGTGCAGCAATTTATCTCAGAAATAGATGACAAAATAAGTAAGCATATTAAAACTTTAGATTTGATTCCAGGTAACGCTATTGTACTACAAGATATTAATAATGCTGAGCAAGAAAAAGCTCAATATATAAGGATTATGGCTTTTGCAAATGAATTAGCATATTTAAAAAATTTGCTTACAATCTTAAAATCTAAGCCACATTTTATAAAATTAAGTGATTTTCAAATATCAGAAAATTTCATAACAATAGATGCTGATATTTTGGCAGAAAGGCAAATCCAAGAGCAAATTGATATTGGTAAAAATATTAAAGATTTAGAGCAACAAGATAGGGATTTTGTGCGTAATAATCATGAAATTATAAAACCAGGTGTCTTTGCTCCAATTAAAGACATTGGTAGATTTATCATAGGCTCACTTTCAAGGAAACAATATTTTGAGCATAATATAAAGCAGTTTGCTATAAGAGTTCTAGTTGCAGGTATAACTTTTGGCATTATAAATTTTTGTGTAGGTGGGTTATTTAAAAATAATAATTTCAAAAATTTATTACTAGGATTATTTGGTAATTTTATAGGAGGATATTTTGCTGTTCCTATAGAAAAAGGCTATTATGCGCCTGAATTTGGAAAAAGCCAAGGTTGCATTGATGAGGCAAATGTAACGATTAATCAAAATAAAAGCGGTATTCTATATAATGTATTTGGGTTTAGAGAATTAGTTTTTGATAATAAAATTGAACTAAACTTTAAGCAAAAGTAGGTTTTAAGCCTTCCTAAGAGGCTGTTCTAAAGATTCGATTTGTTGAATTGAAGGGTAATAAGAATCGAGCTTTATTCTATAGTTTTCAGAAAGTGTAAGTTTTCCGCCTTTAATTTTAAAGCCCATGTTTTCTACTTCAGAGAATTTTTTGCCTGACGTTGCACTCATTATTGCTGCTGAAATAGATGTAAATATTGATGGTACAATAAAGAAGCCAAGTTCTTCAATACCAACGGCAACAGTGATACCTGCCATACTCATAGCAACCATTGCACCAGATAGAATAAGCTTTTTACGCGCGAGTTTATAAATATTCTCGGCTTCTTCTGCTTTTTCTAATAAATTTTCTAGCTCAGTACGATTCATTGTTTTTGCTTACTAGTGATTTACAAATATTTATAATTTAACATTTTTGTATAATTGTCAATAACTTAATCAAATATATTAAAAAATAAATTTTTATGTTAATTTGTTGTGAACATATTCTTTTTAATTCTTATATCAAAATAACAAACTAATGCTTCGGAATTTTGCTGAGCTCCTGCTGAAACATTGTAAGCTGAAGAGACGTTTATGCATGCATTAGCTGCAGCATCACTGCCATCAAATGACCTTATAAAGCCAGTTGCTGGGTTGCCGTCATCATATTTTTGGTCAAGTTTCATCATATCTAGTACAGAAAGTACTGAATAAGTGAGGTTTGAACCTGAAATGACGGTTGAGTCTGGATCAGCAAAATTCATACGTGCAAATCTCAGAACTATTGGGTCGGTATAGGCATTGGTAAAATAAAAACCGCTATTTGCAACAGATCCTTTATACATTCTATTATATATCCAGGTGCCATTATAGTTGCCTTCAAGTAAACCCGCAAAAGCTAAATGCTGAAAAGCATATATGCCTTCGTTGCCAGATACTGTGCCGTCACCATTACCTGCTGTTGTTGCAGGGTTGCCGTTAATTGCGTTTGTCACAAAAAAAGTTGCTGGATTATACATATCACCAGGTAGTTGTTTATAAGTTTCCTCAAAAGTAACAACTGCATTAGAAATTTTTCCTACCATAGACATCAGTTGATCAATTCCAGCTTGTTTTCTTAAAGATGTACCTAAAAAAACTCCGCCCATCAATATGGCTATTACCAATAATGCCATTGAAATTTCTACTAGTGTAAACGCTTTCTTATTCATAAATATGCCAAATAATTAATATATTAATATATTGTTGATGATTTTTGAGAGATTGACAAGTGTAAATATTTTGTTTATAAATGCAAATTCGGTAGAAAAGGCGAAAAGGCATGCCTTAATATTTAGTATTTAGTTATTTTTTCGGAGATAGAAATGCCAAAAATGAAGACAAAAAGCGGCGCTAAGAAACGCTTTAAAGTGTCTGCAACTGGTAAAATCGTTGCAACACAGGCGGGTAAACGCCACGGAATGGTTAAAAGAACCAATAAACAAATTCGTAATCAACGCGGAACAACAATCCTTAAAGATTGTGATGCGAGAATCGTAATCCAGTTCCTCCCTTATCGTAAGAAAGGAGTGTAATACATGGCTAGAGTATCATCAGGCGTTACAACACGCGCAAGACATAAAAAGATTTATAAACTTGCTAAAGGTTATCGTGGTCGTGCAAAGAATTGCTTTAGAGTAGCTATTGAAAAAGTTGAAAAAGGCTTACAATACGCTTACCGCGATAGAAGAAACAAAAAACGCGATTTCAGAAAACTCTGGATTCAAAGGATCAATGCCGCTACAAGAGAACACGGTATGGTTTATTCTCAGTTTATCAGAGGTTTAATCCTTGCTAATATTGAAGTTAACCGTAAAATGCTTGCTGAAGTTGCTATTCATTCTCCAGAAGCTTTTGCTGAACTTGTAAATAAGTCAAAAGCAGCTTTAAACTAATATTTTAGTTTAATACAAAGTTTTAAAAAAGACCTTAGAGTTATCTAAGGTCTTTTTTTTATAATTTTCAAATAATTAATCTACTTTGCAGAAAATTTTCAATTGATAAATAACGTAAATTAAGTTGTATTTATGTCATAATATCGCTTGCTAGTTTATTAAATTAATGGTAGTAAGAGTTACTAACTTAAAATTAATAAATTGTAATTGGAATTTGATGTTATGCAAGATAAATCACTTTATGATAGAGCTGATGATGAAAAAGGGTTGAAAAGCCAAGATAATACACCCTTAGGTAGCCCTAAGAAGGTAAGGCCTAATACTCCTAAAAAAAGTAATATGAATTCACCTTTGAAAGAAAGTCAGTCATATGAAGATTCTGAATTATTAGATAGTCCTCTAAAGCCTAGTAATATTTTAAATGCTCCAAAAAAAGATAATCCTAAAAAAAGAAAAAGAACTGAAGGTTTGCAAAGTAAATTATCCACAGTTAAACGCAACTTATTTGGAATGTCAGATGAAGTGGTAGAAAATGATCTTGCTGAAGGTCAAAAGTTAAGTCAGCTAGAGTATTCTGAAGAATATATTGAGCAAAAAAGAAAAAAACAGAAGACCGACGCAATGCAAAAAATGCATAATCTCGAGAATTGCCTAGATTCAGCATCGCTAAATAAAGAATTTGAAAGAAATTTTCATCTTTTAAAAAACGATATTATAGAAAAATCAAATCTGGTTAATTTATTGCTTCATGAATTGAATGATAAGAATGTATTGAGATTGGTAGCTTATTGTCTTGAAAAAGCTGATTTATCAATTTATGCAGAAAAAACATTGATATGGCGTATTAATCAACTAGGTGGATTACATTATATTTGCTTAAATGACCTATTGCCAAAACTAATTAAATATAAAAATGGCATTTTATTAAATCAGATAAATTATAATTTAGATGCTAATTCAGCAAAGCAATGTATTTATTCTTTAGGGGGATTTGAATTTGAAGTCTTTATAAAAATTGCGCAGCAGTATCTAGATGACGAGAAGTTAATCATTTTACTAAAAGCTATTATTGAAGATAAAGATAAATATTACCTTAACCAAATATACATAAAATATGCATATAAAATACTGAACAATCAGCAATGTATGGATATGATATCGTTAAATACTATATCAACGGGAAATATATCATTTGTTAATCAACTTTTAGAATCAAAAAAGCATTACCAGATATTAACTCATACTCCTGAAGCTTTTGATTTACCCTTTTTAACTGAGTTATATTTGCAAGCTGCTTTTTATATGCAAAATGACAATAATAAATATCGGCATATTATAAATTTCATAAGTAAGCTTTTAGATAGAAACTGTTCATATTTAGTTAATGATGTAGAAGAAAGTGAGGATCTGAAAGATACATTATTATATGCGGTCATTAAAAATCAGGATATTGAATTTTTTAATAATATTGAACACTTAATTATTGGTTCTCCAGTATTAATAAGGACTATAAATAGTATTATAGTTTTGCCAGATATAGAAAATCACGATAATCAATTAGTTAATTATCTAAAGCTTGAAGAATGGTTCAGGGGTTCTACTCAATATGGACAATCTTCTTTCATAATTAAATATCATGAAGCTGTAAAAGATGAATCGATAAGTATTTTTGACGTGCTAAATTGTATTGATGATGACCTTCAAAATAATAAACAGTTTCAATATGATTTTTTAAAACAGATAATTGATCAGGATAATATAATATATGTTGATTATATATTACATGTTTATCCAGATATTATTGTAAAGCATAGTATCCTTATTCAATATGCGGCAGAACAAGGTAAACTATGGGTGTTTGAAATTTTGTCTGATAATCCGGCGCTTAAATACTTGGCATGTGCTAAATATTATGATGAACAAGCAGATACCTATAAATATTCATTAATACATGAACTTTACAAAAATGGATGCGTTACCTACGATCTAATCACAAAATTTTGCCATGTGCCTGTAGTTAACCAGGACATGCATCTCTTATATTATATAATATATAATGATGATATAAAATCATTTAAGTTATTTGTAGATTATTTGAGTAATGAAATATTAGAGGAATATTTAGATCTTTCATTAATATGCAAATCTGCAAAGATATTTAAATTTTTAATGAATCAAGGCATTGAGTTTAGTCTTGATTCTGAATGGGCATGTGTAACTAGTGGCAGTGATGCTGAAGACAATATAATCAATGCAATGTCAATGTATTTCAAAATTGAAAATATCACAAATATTAGATTCAATAAATTAGCTGCTTTGATTATTACAGATAATATAGAAGTATTGCAGTATTTGCATGAAAGGAATCTGATCAAAAATAGAAACCTCGAATTATCATTTGAAGTTCCAGCTTTACATAAATCTGCTGAAGAAATAAGATATATGGCTTGGTTTGCAAGTTTATTAATGGATAAGCCTATGGGAATTATAAAATTATTCCCTGAAATTATTGATCAAACGTTTGAAGCTAAAGAAAAAGCCATTGAAAATAATATGTTAAGTATGTCGTTTGTAAATGAAAATGGTGCAAACGAATTCAAACAATCCGCTTTCATGGGGTTAGTTGAGAATATATATAATTTAGGTGGTTATAATACATATATATATGTACTTAAAAATCCTTCTCATAAATTACATAGTGTATTTAAAGAAAATTCTATTAAACTGATAAAATCGGCTAATGCAAATAGCGTTAATAACAAGAACTTATATTCAATATCTGAAATTAATAAGGTTCTATATAATATATTACCTAAAGAAGATGCAGAATTATTAGGTAAAATAGCCATCACCTCGTTAGATATAGAGACTATTCATAGATATACTTATATTCATAATACAAATATTGCTAATTTATATGTGGAAATACTTCGATACCTATCTTTAGTATATGGTATTAGTAATGAAAAAATTTTAAGACTTCCTCTTATATTATATAAAGAGTGCGCACCGTACTTAAGTAATGAAGACAAAACCAGAGTATTTCAACAAATTAGTACTATATATAATAAAGTATATGGATGTTATAAGCTAAATGATGGGCATTCTGAGGTAATTCACGCTGCTTTATTGTTTTTTTCCCGTAATTTTGAAAATGATATTATAAAAAATGGACTGATTTTGCCAATTTTTATCCAAAATGAAGAAAAATTATCATCCATGGAAGGTCTTTTTGAATTTATTTCATTATATAAACAAGAAATTTTAGTCAAAAAAATGTATGAAAACGTAGATTTGACTAGTGATGCTGTAAAAAACATGTTTCAAGGCTTACCATCTGATATTGTGAATAAAATATTAAAATTAAGGTGTGCTGTTGAGGGTGATTATTATAGTGCGTACAGAAATTATAGGGATTTCATCGAAAACGATAGTCAAAAAAAGTTAAAAAGGGAGATTTAGCAATAGTTAAAATTTTTTTTCGGGTTTATTAAATCAATTTTTTTCAAAAAAAATGCAAAAAAATGCAAATTAGCTGTTGACAGGGTGGGGAGTAATGTGTATAAATCCCTTCATGTCCGGTGATGAAAAACAACGTGACGAAATAAACGAGATGAATAAATAAATCTCGACGCTGTCTAAAATGTGAATAAAGTGATAACGAGTCTTTTTATAAAGAAGCGGAAACGCTGAGAGATAAGAGAGATAAATAAGTTAAGTGTAGTTAGTTCTGCACACAGCATATTCTACTCAAGAAATTAAGTATAAAAAGAGCATTCGATGGATGCCTAGGCTCTAGAAGGCGATGAAAGACGTGATAGGCTGCGATAAGCTTCGGGGAGGTGCCAATACCCTTTGATCCGAAGATTTCTGAATGGGGGAACCCACTGCATTAGCAGTATTGCTTAGTGAATACATAGCTAAGTGAGGCAAACCCGGGGAACTGAAATATCTAAGTACCCGGAGGAAAGGACATCAATTGAGACTCCGCTAGTAGTGACGAGCGAACGCGGACCAGGCCAGTGGCTTATAGGTAATAATTAGAACAACCTGGAAAGGTTGGCCAGAGACGGTGATAGCCCGGTATAAGTAAAAAGCTTATAAGTCCTTGAGTAAGGCGGGACACGTGAAATCCTGTTTGAAGATGGGGGGACCACCCTCCAAGCCTAAGTACTCTCTAGAGACCGATAGTGAACTAGTACCGTGAGGGAAAGGTGAAAAGTACCCCGAGAGGGGAGTGAAATAGTTACTGAAATCGAATGCTTACAAGCAGTCGGAGCGAGGTATGATGATTCGTCATCATAAGCTTGTGACGGCGTACCTCTTGTATAATGGGTCAGCGAGTTAGTATAACGAGCGAGCTTAAGCCGATAGGTGTAGGCGTAGCGAAAGCGAGTCTGAATAGGGCGTATAGTTCGTTGTATTAGACCCGAAACCGAGTGATCTAGCCATGGTCAGGTTGAAGGCGTAGTAACATACGCTGGAGGACCGAACCCATTAATGTTGAAAAATTATGGGATGAACTGTGGCTAGGGGTGAAAGGCCAATCAAACTCGGAAATAGCTGGTTCTCCGCGAAATCTATTTAGGTAGAGCGTTATAGTATTACCATCGAGGGTAGAGCACTGGATGGGCTAGGGGGATCCAAAGTCTTACCAAACCCAACTAAACTCCGAATAACGATGAGTACAGCATAACAGACAGACTACGGGTGCTAAGATCCGTAGTCGAGAGGGAAACAGCCCAGACCGCCGTCTAAGGTCCCCAAGTCATGGCTAAGTGTGAAAGGATGTGAGAAGACCAAAACAACTAGGAGGTTGGCTTAGAAGCAGCCATCCTTTAAAGAAAGCGTAACAGCTCACTAGTCTAAATAAGTCTTTTTGCGCCTAAAATGTAACGGGGCTAAAGCCATGCACCGAAGACGCGGGTGCTTATCATATGATAGGCGCGGTAGCGGAGCGTTCCGTAGGTCGTAGAAGGTGAACCGTGAGGTTTGCTGGAGATATCGGAAGTGAGAATGCTGACATGAGTAGCGATAAAAGATGTGAAAATCATCTTCGCCGAAAGTCCAAGGGTTCCTGCGTAAAGCTAATCTGCGCAGGGTTAGTCGGCCCCTAAGGCGAGGCCGAAAGGCGTAGTCGATGGGAATCAGGTTAATATTCCTGAACTTGTGGGTAGTGACGGATGATGTAAATTGTGAGCGGTAATTGGATTCTGTCTTGCAGTGAAATTGTCCCAGGAAATAGCTCCCACGTATAAACCGTACCCGAAACCGACACAGGTGGACAGGTAGAGTATACCAAGGCGCTTGAGAGAACGATGCTGAAGGAACTAGGCAAATTGCACCTGTAACTTAGGGAGAAGGGTGACCTTCTTATGGGCAACCATAGGAGGGTGGCACAAAGCAGGGGGTTGCGACTGTTTAATAAAAACACAGGGCTATGCAAACTCCAAAGAGGAGGTATATGGTCTGACGCCTGCCCAGTGCTGGAAGGTTAAGAGGAGGTGTGCAAGCACTGAATTGAAGCCCCAGTGAACGGCGGCCGTAACTATGACGGTCCTAAGGTAGCGAAATTCCTTGTCGGGTAAGTTCCGACCCGCACGAATGGCGTAACGACATCCCCACTGTCTCCAGTATCGACTCAGCGAAATTGAATTCTCCGTGAAGATGCGGAGTTCCCGCGGCTAGACGGAAAGACCCCGTGCACCTTTACTACAGCTTTACATTGGCATTAGAAACTTGATGTGTAGGATAGGTGGGAGGCTATGAAGCGAGGGCGCTAGCTCTCGTGGAGCCAACCTTGAAATACCACCCTTTAAGTTTTTGATGTCTAACCTAGTACCATGAATCTGGTACAGGGACCGTGTATGGCGGGTAGTTTGACTGGGGCGGTCGCCTCCCAAAGAGTAACGGAGGCGCGCGATGGTAGGCTCAAGCTGGTCGGAAATCAGCTTGTAGAGTGTAATGGCATAAGCCTGCCTGACTGTGAGACTGACAAGTCGAACAGGTACGAAAGTAGGTCATAGTGATCCGGTGGTTTCCATGTGGAAGGGCCATCGCTCAACGGATAAAAGGTACGCCGGGGATAACAGGCTGATGATTCCCAAGAGTCCATATCGACGGAATCGTTTGGCACCTCGATGTCGGCTCATCACATCCTGGGGCTGAAGAAGGTCCCAAGGGTTCGGCTGTTCGCCGATTAAAGTGGTACGTGAGCTGGGTTTAGAACGTCGCGAGACAGTTCGGTTCCTATCTACCGTGGGTGTAAGAAGTTTGAGAGGATCTGCCTTTAGTACGAAAGGACCGAGGTGGACGTACCTCTAGTGGTCCAGTTGTCGCGCCAGCGGCACGGCTGGGTAGCTAACGTACGGAAGGGATAAACGCTGAAAGCATCTAAGCGTGAAACCCACCTCAAGACTAGACTTCTCCATTAGGGCCGTGAAAGACCATCACGTTGATAGGCCAGGTGTGTAAGCATGGTAACATGTTTAGCTTACTGGTACTAATAGCCCGATTGACTTAATTTGCGAGTATATGCTGTGAGCAGCGCTAATTACATTGTTAGTCATGACTCGTTATCACTTTATGAAACATCTCGATAGCAAAAGAGGTTGTTTTATTGGCTTGGTGGCTATAGCGTGTGGGAACCACCCGATCCCATTCCGAACTCGGAAGTGAAAACGCACAGCGCCGATGGTACTATGTCTTAAGGCATGGGAGAGTAGGTCGTCGCCAAGTCTATAAAGCAACCTCTTTTTTATTTTTTTATTATCACTTTTCTTGCAAATCATTTTCCATAAAAATCAAAATATCCACTTTAAAACCTTCAAATTATTTTCTTCTTTTTATTATATTATCTATTTCGATTAATTATAATAATATGAATAAACTGCAGAAATATAATAGAAATCCTCTATGAAAAATAATGCTATTCAATAGATATAAACCTTATGATCTTGAATTTTAGCATATTACTTTAATTAATGAATATTACCCAAAGACTTATTTTAACTTTGGTATAATGAATCAATAGTTGCAAATATCTGTACCGTGTTATTATTTTTTATGCTAAGTATACAGTTTATAATTTAATAAAATTGAGGTAAGTATGTTTTTTGCTGATGAAGTTATCGAAGATAAAATAGAGAATAAGGACAATGATAATATAGATAACACTCAAAAAGCTATAGAAGATTATAACTTGGAACTCAAATTACTTAGGGAAATACTGCTACATGATTTAGACAATCCTTCATTAAATATCAAAGCCTTAAGAGAAATGCAGCGTATATTTCCTGAAATCTTAATAGAAAGTTTGCTTAAAGATATTCGTTATTCGGATGAAAAAAGTTTAGAACAAACCCTTTCATATTTTAGATTTGAAGAAAGCAGTTCAGACGAAATGATAACACCTGATGTAGGTCAAGCATTTAAATCATTATTAGAAGACAAACAAATAATTCTAGACGCCGCACTTAGATCAAAGAATCCTTCTATAATTAAGCTTGTAGAGAACTACTTATTTCTTGTTCCTGAAAACCCCAGAGTTATAGGTAATCTTGATGATTATAAAGATCTTATACCTATACTTAAAAAAGTTAATAGTGAAAAGAGAGAATTATATAGAAGGGATTTGAAGGATATACTGAATATTTACCTAGAAAGATTAACTATTGATACATCAGAAATTAAAGCTACTCAAAATCAGGATAGTTATAGTGTATTAAGGAATATATTAAGTGATATTGAAAATCAGAATCTCCCAAATGTAGAGCATACTATCAATTACTATAAAAAACTTGAAGCTAATCCTTTAAATCAGTTTCATGATATTTTAATGGAAAAAGCTGAAACCTCTGGTCATGGTGATATTATTAATCTTATAAATGCTGAGTTTTTTGGGGGCAATTATTTTAAAAATCAAATTTGTCCTTATAATAATAGCCCACAGAATCTTTTATTTAAGGAAGACAGCAGATTAAATAAGCCATTTGGTAAAATTGAAAGTAGCGCAAGCAGCTTAACAACAAACCTGCCAATAATTGTTGCAACTGCAATGGTTGCAATTAAAACTACAAAATCAATTGTATCTGGCGTATCTTCCAGCATTAAATCTGTATTTAGCAGTAAAAGTCCATTAAATGCGATAGATAGATTAAGCTTAAAAATTTATCGTGATAGCTTAAAAATTAGTCAAAAAACTTTAAATGGAGCTTATTATATTTCCGGATTCTTATCTTCTAATGTATACAATAAAGAAGGAAAATGGAGTAAATTAACTATCAAAATTGATGAAGTTCAGGAAAGAATAAAAAATTTATACAAATCAAAGTATTCAACAAAAGATCACTTTAGTGACATAAGTTTAGAAGTAGAAACTGTTAGAAAAGAAGTAAGGGAATATATAAGTAACTTTACTTTTGATGTTAGATCAGAAATTGATAAAAGGGCTGAAAATAAAATCATTTCAAAAATTCACTAAATATAAAAAAGGGGATAATTATCCCCCTTTTTATAACCCCTGATAATGGTTTCTATCTACCCCAAAAACAAATAACTTTTGGTTTTTAGATGTCTTAAATACATGGCTTACTGTTAGGCGTTCTTTCATATTAGCACCGCCTTTCGGTCTAAATCTCATGAATTTACCAGATTTTAAAATTCCGTCTTCATGCTTTTTACAGAAACCATTTTCTTTAACATGATTTAAAGTATCATAAAAACATTGTGGTAGTTTAAGCCTTGGATCAATTGCTACAAAATACTTACTTTCACCCTTTGACCTATGAACTGGTATAATAACAAGGTCTTTTAAACTATGTTGTTCAAAATTTTCATTTTCAAAATTATCAATTTTAATAGGTTTGTTACCATATTTAATTGGCTCATTGAGTTTTATGGTTTGACCTAATTTTTCTCTCCATAGGTTTGTAACGGAATTTCTTCTTTCCATAGTAGGTAAAGTATTAACCAATTGCTGCGTGTTAGAGCGCTGGAGCTTAGGTTTGCTTTCAAGTGCATTTAAAGTAATAGAAACCCTGTCATATTTAGATTTAATCTGTTTAAACATAAGATCGGCATCTTTATTAGTTTCTTTTAGGTCTAATGGCAGGGTAACATCTACGCCAGCAAAAAATATTTTGCTATTTTTATAAATCTCGTAAGCTTCTAATATAAATTTATAAAACTCCACGGGTCTGCTTTCATATGTTAAATTATATGAAACTAGCTTTTTTACGGATTTTTTTGCTATAGGTAGTTTCATAGTAAGTGTATCCATTTGACATAATTCAAGACATGTATTTTTAATATTATGATTTAGCTCAAACTGCCGATTATTTTTAATAAATTCACCATATATGATGTTTAAAGCGTCATATATTTCTAGGTTTATAAAAGTTATATCATCACCAAAGCAGTGTGACTTATTTAATAAAATGGATCGGGAAATTGTTTCGGTAAATTCTATATAGGCATGAGAAATATATCCTCTCAGAAAATAATGGAAATCATTAAATATACCGAATTTTATATTTTCAGGTAATGTAATATTGTGTTTGTGTGCAATAGCTATAATTACATGTTTATTGTGATGGGTAAAATAATTAGTCTGATCCAGTACTAAATTTTTAATAGCTAAGTTTAGCATTTTGTTAAAATTAATATTACCATTTATATCTTCAGGTTTTATGGCGCTATAATTATTTATCACATCATTAAATATTGGATTGACGTACTCACAAAAGTTTATTGAAAATGTCTGCTTTTCAATATAATTAATCAGATCTTCGTAATATTTAATGCGTAGCTCTAATTTTGGCTGAACCAGATTATACTTAAAATATAAACTTAGTATAATGTTATAGCAATTTTTAAAACTTTCGTGTTTTTGCGCAGTATAATTATCTAGGAATTTATCTAGTTGCAATAGATTTAGTAAGGCATAGTTTTCTATAGAAATTAAATGGAGGAAATTATGCACAGTTGAGCCTTGATGCTTATTATCATAAAAAATATCATATTTTTTGAACATAGATACAAATTTAGGTGTAATAATTTTGTGTAGTATTTCTATACTAATTTCTTTAGTTGAATGATGATCAGCAAAATTTAACATTGACTCAAAAAAGCTTATCAGATTTTTACCAAATAAAGATAGTTCTTTGGGGTGATCTTTTAAATCCTGTTCTACATGCGTTTCTGCAAATGAATATAATTTGTATATTCTTTGTAAAGAGTTATCTATATTATTGAAATCAAAGGTATTTAAAATTTTATAAGTATGATACTGGTCAAAAATTGTTAGAATATACCTGATTTGGTCATCTTCATTATTAGTATCTAATTGATCTAATATACCTTCATATAAAGATGAAATATCTTGTTTAGTAAACGTTTTGTTTTTTTTTAGATAACTAATCGTTTTGAACATCATCGTATAAGGATAGTTTATATTAAGATTATTAGGGTAGCTGTCTAAATAAATTTCACTTAAAACTTCTTTTAAAGAAATGTCGTTTAAAGCAAATGGCAATGTATCCAGATCAAATACATTGCAAAATAAATGCTCAATATAGTCATTAATACGATCATTATCAGGAAAATATTGTTTTACTTTTCCATAAACAATTTTATATGATTCTAAAGATGAATTCTGAAAACATATATTACGAACTGCAATTAATTTTAAGAAAGTTTGAGCATCTATGTATTCAGCGAACCCAGATACATCTTTAAAGATTGAGAGAAATTGCTGATCAATGTTATCAAGGATTTTATGTTTAACTTTAAACAATACTTTTATATCAAGTAAGTCCATTTGCTCCAGTCGGCATAGACTAACACATAATGAACTATATTGATTAAAATGCTCAGTAATATATTTTAAACAATTTTTTCCTATACTATTGCTGTAAATAATAAATATTGATGCAAATAATATAGAATCTTTTAAATCTATTAAGTTTAGCTTCTTGTTAGATCCGGTTTTTAGAGCTTTACTTAGTTTGCTGTCTAAATCTTCTAAGCTGTTAAAGTCATGTAAATTTTGTTGTAGATAATTTTTTTTATTATCAATTGAAGTTAAAATAAAATAAATTTCTTTTTCAACAGCTTTGCGGCTTTTTGAATTTGTACTTTTACATGCGATTAAATAAGCCGCTAATTTGAAATTACTCATAATATTATATTATTTGGTATTACACTTTTTGTATTTGTTTAGCACTTAAATCATTTAGTGACATAGTTTTCATTTTGGAAGGATTCTTCTTAGATTCTTTGTGGCTAACAACTCTATCAAGAATTACGAATTTAGTACCGTTATTACTTACGATCATTTTCGTTGATTCTAAACGGTCATCAATATTGCTTCCACCTGTTGGTCTTAAGCTATAGGTATGTTTACGCTTACGAAGCCCATCATGCCTGTCTTTGGTATAGCCTTTCTCTGCTGTTTTTTTCAAAGCCTCGAGGAAGTTGGATGTATAATTGCCTAGCTTAAGCTCATTTACATTAATAGCTACATAAGTGTTAGATCCATGTACTTTAATAACCTGATACCCTTCGTTTTTTAAAGCTTCCTGAATTTCTGCTTCATTAGGGTTATTTGGGTAGACATTAGCTCTAAATGACATACTCATACTTGGAGCCTGCGAATATGACTGAGAGTATGAAAAATCTCCTCTGAAAGATTTTTCAGCTCTAGAGTCTTCTTTATCAATTTGCAATGCTCTAAACTTAATCTTAGCGTTAAGTTCGTCTTTTTTCTGTTGAATTGCTTTATGATTTTCAATTAATTTTTCAAATAGATTCACAGATTCACCACTTGTTAGAGTAATCATAAAATCTTCTGCTTTGTAAACAGCTCTGCTTTCGGTAATAATGAACGAAGGTGATAAATAAAACCAGTCGCCGAATTTTGTTATTAATTCCAGCTCTGTAATTATATTGCTAAACTCCTTAGAGTTCATACTTATAGGTATTGATCCATCTTCTGAAACAAGAGATGAAATAATATCAAATAAGTTAGCAGATTCTGTAAAAAATTTATTCTTTTGTTCTAGCTCATTGTCGGACAATTTAATATCAGAGACGCTCTTAATCTTTTTACTCTTAAAAATCTCATATATTTTATGTAACTGATAAAATCTTCTGAATCTTATTTCATTAGTTAGTAAAAACAATGCATCTTTACTTTCAAGTGCTACACGTTTTTCTTTATCTGTCCATAAAGCAGATTCAAGCATTTTAATATCTTTAAAATGAACATATACAAGCTTGTTGTTCATTTGTAATTGTAGATATTCTTCAGATATTTTAATATTTTCAGCAATTGTCTGTTTTTTATTATTATAGCTTAGATAACATTCAATATAGTGAGTAAAATTTTTACATTTTGTTTGATCTTCATCCGAAAGAAAAGGCATGATCATTCTGAAGAAATTACTATTATATTGTTTTAGATCAAAATAATGTTGAATGATTTCATCTAAAGCTATCTTAAAACATTTGCTATTCTTGTCTAAGCCAATTTTAACTCTTTTAATATAGTTTTCGAGGCACTTTTCAGTTATCTTATCGTTTCCTTGATCCTTGACTGCTTTAATGATGTCAGAAAAGTTATCAAGTAGCATTAAATCAATTTGAGAGTCACCATATGTATATATACAGTAAGTTGGTATGTAATTATTATCACTAATATACTTTTGTGTTTCAGTTAAAAGCATTTTGTAAATGGTTAGCGTACGCTTAGGATTATCGCTATGCCAGCCAATTTGATAAAAGCAATCATAGTTATTGATAATATTGACTATTGCGTTATTTTCTTTGTTAAATTCCTCAGGAGTATTATAAGCCCACTCGCATAATCCAGTAATCATAAGTTTTAAGACTTGACTAAAGTGTTCTTGCATAAAATTATTGAAAGGCACAGTAGTTTGTGTTTTATGTAAATTATTGCTCAAAACATATGTTTTAAGTTTTTCTATTGTTTTCGGAAACGTTGTAATATTAAGTTTTTTATTTTGCGCTTCATAAATAGATGTGAAATATAATTCTATAAGCAAACTTTCATAAGAAACAGGAAGCTTACTAATATGCGCATGGTATCTTTCAAAATTTATATCATTAATGTGCTTAATGGTAAAACCAAAAACCAGCATTTCTAAAAAGTCGTTAATATAAATTTTAGAATGATAATTTCCGTAAAATGCCTCAATAAACTTATCATTTGTCCATGCCTCTATTATAAAGTTTGATAGTATTAGTTCAGGGCAAGATTTATGATAGCCAATCATTCTAATCTGATCGCATAAAACAGGAACATCACTAATTAGTTTAGGTAGCTTTTCTATTAACAAATCATGCGTACATAGATTATTAAGTGCGGAACAAAGTACTGCATTAGTTGTATTTTTTAATGTAAACGTAGGTGTTATTCTGTTGACTTTATAAAATTCGTTAATTTCAGACATGAGGTTAATTATCTCTGAAAAATTCTTTCTAATTGGTACAAGATGAGAAGTTTTTTGATTATTTATTATGGTATGAATAATTTGATCATAAAGAATATGGGTACATGATAATATAGCGCATTTTATATTAATGTCATTTGTTTCATTGATTAAAGAGTCATGATCTTTTAAATGATGTATTAAAAAAGATCTGAGTACCTGACTACTATCTTTAATAGAGTCCCACTTATTATTCATAGTACTTAGCAGAGTTATATCAGATTCGGTAGGCTCCTTCATAAGTAAAAAGATATATGAAACTGCGAGCATATCCAAAAGCTTTGAATTGCTTTCAGTGTTAGGTAATAATTTTAAAGGAGAAAGTATTTTATAAATTTCAGCACACTTACTTCTTAAAAAACCAAGTTTTTCTGAATCTGAAATAGTATTATATTTAGCAAAAAAGCCTTTCTTTATGGCTTTATCTAAAGCTTTATTAAAAGCCTTTTTATTTTCTTTAAAAAAGCTTTCTAAATCAAATTTTGATTCTAATTTCAAATTATTTCTTCCTAGCATGATTGCTACCTTTTTTATTACAATTTCTCGATTTGAGTTGGGTTCAGATCATTTAATGACATAGTTTTCATTTTAGAAGGATTCTTCTTAGATTCTTTGTGGCTAACAACTCTATCAAGAATTACGAATTTAGTACCGTTATTACTTACGATCATTTTCGTTGATTCTAAACGGTCATCAATACTGCTTCCACCTGTTGGTCTTAAGCTATAAGTATGTTTACGCTTACGAAGCCCGTCATGTCTGTCTTTGGTATAGCCTTTCTCTGCTGTTTTTTTCAAAGCCTCAAGGAAGTTGGATGTATAATCGCCAAGCTTAAGCTCATTTACATTAATAGCTACATATGTGTTAGATCCATGTACCTTAATAACCTGATACCCTTCGGTTTTTAAAGCTTCCTGAATTTCTGCTTCATTAGGATTACTTGGGTAAATATTGGCTCTAAATGACATACTCACACTTGGAGCCTGCGAATATGACTGAGAGTATGATACGGAGTCAGATGTGCTATTTCTTTCTCTAAAAGACCTTTCTGCTTTAAATTCATCTTTTTGAATTTGAATATTGCGCTGTAATATAATGCTATTATCTAATGCTTTCTGAGATAGTACTGCTAAAACGTTTACTGTACGTTTGTCAGTCAGCTGAAGCATCATTTTCTCTGGGGCGTAGTTTAAACTATAGTCTGTAACATCAAGGCTTCTATTAAAACGTACAGGACATTCCAGAGTCATAATTTGTTTAAGAACATATCCAAAGCTTATATTATCAGTTAAACAACTAATGTTATAGTTGGGATTTAGTACCTTTAGTTCTTTATTAATTAAATAAGAAGTATACTGGAAAAACTCTATCTCTTGCTGCTGCTCAGCAATTGTAAGAAATATATCATCTGCGCGTTTAACTTTTTTATTCTCAATGATATGTTTTATTCTTAGCCTTTGTACATCGAGTCTATAGGAGATTTCATTTCTGATATCAATTGCTGATAGTTGTCCTTGTTTCTTAAGTTCGCCTATTTTAATTTCACTAAGTAAACAGTTATCGCTGCCAAGATAGTTCACATCATTGTGTATAGTAAGGCGATGAACATTATAATTGCTTAGATTAAGATTGTTATAATATATTTTTTTTAAATCAGGCTCTTTAAGGTTAATATAATAATAAACAAAGCTATCAAAAACCTTTCTTTCTTCACTATTTTCATGATTCATCTCATGAATCTTACAGAATAAATCTCTAAGTATTGTATATTCATTAGTATAATGCATAAAACTTATAATGATTTTAATATCATTGAGACTATGTAAAATACTAAATTTCTTTTCAAATCCTGAATTAAAAATTAATTTATGTAATTCCTTAGTTTTGTTAGATTTATGTAATGTTTGTAAAATATAACTAAAATTATCTATAAAAAACTTTTCGTTATAATCATTAATTGGCTCTAAGAAAAACTTAGGTGTAATATCTGGATTTTCAGAATAATTAATAATATCCTTTACATATTCAGTCATGAATTCTAAAGGAGTATTGTGATATTCATAAAACATTGGTAACGGGCTTGAATTGATAAAAGTGAAATTTTTGCAATTATTTAAGATGATCTGTAAAGTATCTTTAAAACTCTCGGGGTTTTGATAAGTGTGTTGCAAAATTTTAAATAAAATAATTTCAAATTCATTTTTGAATTCAACTACAGAATCGTCTTTTATTTTGGACACAGGCAATTTGACCATGATTCTGCTAAAATTGCATACCCTTATAATAAAACTCGCTAATCTTTCTTCGTTAAGCTGGTTATTATTTAATAATATAGCTTCCAAATATAAAGTATTATAGGTAATAGGATAATTCCTGATAGAATTTATATATTTTTGGATATCAATATTTCTAAGCTTTTCAGGATATAATAACTCTAGTTTTTCAACAAACAATATCACATCATTTATATAAGCATTTTTATTATTGCTATAAAAATTTGTTAAGGTTTTTTCATTAAATAAGAAGTCTAAATGACCTTCAACATATTGAGGTGATATTTTAAAGGCTTGATTATATAATTTGTATATAGCTGATTTAATAACTTTGCTGTCAGCATGAATTAAAGCTAGTGTTTCGTGAAGACGTTCTTTATATGAGGTTGAAAGCAAAAGTAACGATGTGATGTTTTCGAGAAGTGATGTAAAAGACTCTTCTTGATCAATATGATAGTTTTTAAGATCTAGGTAATTTTGATTTAAAAACTCGACTGCAGGTTTGATATCGCTAAATTTTTCTTCATAGTTATTAGGATAGGTAATGAAACTTAAGATGTTATAATTAATTATGGTATTTTTAATCAGACCTAATTTTTTCCCTATATCTAACTTTAAATTATCTAACTGCGGGCAGGTTGGTATTTTTGTTAAAAAGAAGCTTGTTTGGTCTGTAAAATTTTTAAATGTAAAATATATTAATGCAAAATCAGTTTCGATAGTATAATTTGACACTTCATAATTTTTACATTGGTATGCAAATTCTTCTGAGTTACTTTGAGAAAATATTTCAAGAATAGCTGAGATAACCTCTGCATCTTCTAAATTGCCATTAGAAAGTTTGAGGTTTCCAAAAGATTTTCTTTTAGCAATTTCTTTATATAAATCTTTGGCGCATTCTTTCAAAAATTTGTCTTTGTTTTTCTTATCTTTAAAAGATGGGGTAAAAAACTTTTTTGCTGTAAAGCTAGTTATTATATTGTTAACAAATCTTTGTCTAGGCTCTAAGTCAATGTTTTGGTTTTGTATTTCTCTTGTTATCATAAAAAATCTCGATTACTAAATTATGGGTTACAATTTTTCTATTTGGTTGGGGTTAATATCATTTAGTGACATAGTTTTCATTTTGGAAGGATTCTTCTTAGATTCTTTGTGGCTAACAATTCTGTCGAGGATCACAAATTTAGAGCTGTTTTTGCTTACGATTGCTTTTGTAGACTCTAATCGATCATCAATATTACTTCCACCTATTGGTCTTAAGCTGTAAGTATGTTTACGTTTACGAAGCCCGTCATGTCTGTCTTTGGTATAGCCTTTCTCTGCTGTTTTTTTCAAAGCCTCAAGGAAGTTGGATGTATAATCGCCAAGCTTAAGCTCATTTACATTAATAGCTACATATGTGTTAGATCCATGTACCTTAATAACCTGATACCCTTCGGTTTTTAAAGCTTCCTGAATTTCTGCTTCATTAGGGTTATTTGGATAAACATTAGCTCTAAATGACATACTCATACTTGGAGCCTGCGAATATGACTGAGAATATGATACAGAGTCAGATGTACCCTTGCTATTAGAATCTCTAAAAGATTTTTCCCGAATAGAATCTTCTCTTCCAATTCTATTTGTTAATGTTAAGGTAATATTATTGTCTAAGTCTTTTTCCTGATGATTCTTATATAAAGTTGCTAAAACGTTAGTTTTACGAGTTTTGCTTAACTGTAGAGTCATTTTTTCTTTATTATAATTGAGGCTGTGGTCAATAACCTCAAGATCTTTAGAGATCTTAACTGGGCATTCCAAAGTTACAAGTTGTTGCAGAACGTATAAAAAGCTTAAGTTTTCAGATAAGCAGGTAACTTTGTAATTTTCATCAAGACCTTTCATAAGGTTTATTAAGTGAGCCGTATACTCGAAAAACTCTATTTCAGCCTGCTTTTCATCTAGAGTGAGAAAAATATCTTCTTTCTTTTTAGCTTTTTTATTTTCAATTATAGATTTGATTCTTAATCTTTGAACGTCTATTCTATACGAAATTTCATTGCTAATTGTTATAGCTGCATCGTCACCTTTTTGTAATTCCATGCTTATTACGCGCTCTGTTAATAGGCAGTTTTCGCTTCCAATAGCATTTCCTTCTTTATGATTATAAATACGATTGAGATCCTGATTATAGCTTTTGATGTTTGGGTAATCATTTCTAGATACTACGTCTTTAATTTCCAAATAATGCACAAAATCACTTATAAGTTTCAAATGAACGGCATCTAGTGAGTTCATTGCATAAACTATATTATATATGCCCTTAAGTATACTGTAATCATTGCATGCAGTCATATGGTTAAGTATAATTATAAGATCGGCAGTTGATAAATTAATCCTACATGTTTTTTCAAAACCAGTATTATAAAGTAATTTATGTAAGTCTTCGGTTTTATTTGAATGATGTAGTTGATTTAAAATACCTCTAAAATTTTTCTGAAAAAACTTTACATTATAATCATTAATCGGCTCTAAGAAAAATTCGGGAACAATTTCGGTGTTTTTAGTATAATGGTAAATATCTTTTATATATTTTACCATGTACTTTAAAGGTTTATCATCTTCACTAGATCCTGCATAATTGTTATCTAGGTTTAGAATATTCAAATATTCACAATTTTCAGAAAGAAACTGTGCAAATTCTTCATATTTTTTAGGTTCTGCATAAATTTTTGCTATAAATTCAAATAAATAATTTTTGAAAATATCTGCTAATAAAACGTCAAAGTTATCTAAGAGTTTATTTATTTGTAGCGTACATTGTTTGCATGTTCTTTTAAGGAAATTAATTATCTCTTCTTCAGTATCAGCCATTAAACCTTCTGAATATAAGGCGGTATAATTACCTGGTAGTTTTTGTATAAACTTTATATACTTGTTTTTTTCAATATTTTCTAATATTGTAAGGTCGACATTATTAAAAACTTTGTGTAAAATAATTGTTATATTATTTATATAAATTTCTGAGTTGCTGCGAAAAAAAGTTTCATAAGTATTTTGATTTAATAGAAAATCTAAATGTTTTGAAATACTAGCTGAGTCAAATAATTCTGGACAAAGAGTATAAATTTTAATAAATACTTCTGTGACATCTTCATTAATTGCTTTTAATTTAGAAAAGGTATCATTTATATCGTATTGGATATTATGTATTAAAAAAAGATACATTGAAGAGATAGTTGATAAATCAAAACTTCCTTTAGCCATTGGGTTGTTTATACAACTTTTATATTCATAGGCAGAATTAATATAAGGATTCATATCTCTGGATTTTCCTGCGTATTCATTGGGATTTACTATCAATAACAAAGAATTGTAAACAACGCAGGTGATATGAAGTATACAAAATTTTTGATCTTCGTTAAGTTTTAGAGTTTCAAAATCTGAATAATTTGGTAATTTGTCTAATAATAAAGCCACTTGCTCTCTATAGGGTTGAAGAGCTTTGTATATAATTGGGAAGTCATAATAATTTCCTTTAAGTGATGGCTCGATACTATGAAGACCATTATCAGTAATATAATGTAATGTAATTGATTTTATTATGCCAATTACTACAAGTGCATCTATAATTTTTTTATCTGCATCTAGATTGTTTGGAATAAACTTAAATTTTGAAAAAAGTTTGTACATATCCTTTGCACAATGCTGATAAAATTTATTTCTATGCTTCTTCTTTACACTAGTAAATGCATCGCTAAAAAATTTATTTGCTTTAAATGCATTGAATGCGTCAATTAATTGAGGAGTATTTTTGGGATGGAATATAGGGGTTAAAATATGCTCAAATTGCAAATTATTAGATTTTTTCATGATTATCCAAGTATTTTATTAAATTAGTCTAAATTTATGTATAACAAAATAGTTAATATAGGGTAAATTTTAATTAAGTCAATTAATTAATTAAGTTTTAAACATATTATTTTTTACATTTAGCTTGACTTACCCAAAATTATTTGCATAATAAGCGAGGTCAAATCAATAAATGGGCTTGTAGCTCAGGTGGTTAGAGCGCACGCCTGATAAGCGTGAGGTCGGAGGTTCAACTCCTCCCAGGCCCACCATTTGTTAATTTGCCAACCGGATGTTCTTTATTTCACCTCATCTAAGTTACTCAAGTTTTTTAAATTAAAACTTGATATTTTTATTTAAGTTTGTATTATTGCTCAGGATTAAATTTATTTAGTTACTGGCAAGAATAGTGCAAGTTATTGTTTTTGCTGACTTTATTACTTAGGAGAATTAGCTGAATGGCAAAATATGAAACAACATTTATTGTCCGTCAGGACATGAGCCCAAACGAGGTTGATAAGCTCGCTGATAACTATATTGGCGTTATTGAACAAATGGGTGGTACTTTAGTTAAAAAAGAATACTGGGGTTTAAGAAACCTAGCTTATATCATCAAAAAAGGTAAAAAAGGACACTATATTATGTTAGGTCTTGATGCTCCTTTTGAAGCTGTAAAAGAAATTAGAAGACAAATGTCAATCAATGAAGACATTATTCGTGAAGTGACATTAAGGGTTGAAGAAATTTCTAAAAACCCATCTTTAATGATGAAACAAAATAGAGAAGCTTCAAACCAAGCTTCTGAAGAAATTGAGGAATAATTATGCAAGATTCATCTTCAAACTCTGCTTACGCTGTACGTAAACCTTTTTTCCGTCGTCGTAAAACATGCCCACTTTCAGAAGAAGGCGCTCCTGAAATTGATCACAAAAATATTCCATTGCTTTTAAAATTTGTTTCTGAGCGTGGCAGAATTTTACCAAGCCGTATTACTTCTGTATCTGCAATTAAACAAAGAAAATTAAAAAGAGCAATTAAAGTTGCAAGATCTTTAGCTCTCCTTCCATTTGTTAAGAAATAAGGTAAGCATATTATGGAAATTATTTTATTAGAAAAAGTAAGCAAACTCGGTATCATGGGTGATATCGTGAAAGTTAAAAACGGTTTTGCGCGTAACTTCCTTATTCCTGGTGGTAAGGCAATCAGAGCTACAGAAGGAAACAAAAAAGTTTTCGAAGCTCAAAAGTTAGAAATTGCAAAGCAAAGTGCTGAAAGAAAATCACATGCTCAGGATATTGCTAATAGCTTACCTAAAGCTGTTTCAATCATCAGACAAGCTGGTGAAGATGGAAAGCTTTTTGGTTCTGTTGCTGCACGTGACGTAGTATCTGCTATCAGAGAAACAGCTGATTTAGAAGTTGCTAAAAATCAGGTTAACCTTCCTGAAGTTGTGAAATTCATTGGAACTCACGACGCTCATGTTGTTCTTCACCCAGAAGTGATTGCAACTGTAAAAGTTGTTGTTGCTAGAACTGAAGAAGAAGCAGCTGATGCAATTAGCAAATTAGAAGCATAGTTTTCTAGTTATAAGATTATTTGAAAAAAGCGGGTGCCAAGCACTCGCTTTTTTTATTTTAATAGAGCGTCTGCTAACTATACGCTAATTGTGTTATTTAAATTCAAGGTTTAGATGGCGGTCATTGCGAAAAATGCTTAGCATTTTGTGCAATCCATATGTATAGCAAAATTTAGGAACAGTTAAACATAAATAACATCCTAAGGCTTCAAAGCACTATACTAAAGCCTTGCCCCAATTTTTTGAATAACTTTAGATGCAGCTAAATTAGCCTGCGCTAAACTTTTATTCAAATCGCTACTACTTAAATAATAATATAAGAAAGTTCCTGCAAAAACGTCACCTGCGCCTGTAGCATCTATAACTTTGTTTACTTTTATAGCAGGGGCATGTGCCACTATTTTGCCATTTTCTATAACTTCCGAACCATCTTCGCTTTTCGTATGTACAATGAATTGATATGCATTTTCTTTAAATTCAGCAAGTTCTTTGGAATTTGCAAATACAATTGGGTTAGTTTGTTTAACAAAATCAGCGATCTTTTGATAATTCCGTTTTACGCATTCAGAATCTGAAAGTGTAAGGCTACTTCTTAATCCTTTGTCTTTAATGATTACTGCTAAGTTTTTCATCAGTTCTGGTGCGCTATCAAACATATAGCCTTCACAGAAGATCATAGCGTCATTATCTAATTCGGATAAATCAAAGTCATTAGGGTAAATCGTGCTGGTAGCCCCTAAATAAGTGAGCATGGTTCTTTCGCCATCTTCTGAAATATACACTCTTGATTTGGCATTTGGTTTATCAGGACATATGCTTGAAATTACTGTAATTCCAAGATTTTCTAAATCTTGTTTATATTTTATGCCATTTGCGTCTTTACCTAATTTAACAAAGACTTTAGTAGATTTAGATAGGATTGCAAATGCGGCAGCAGTGTTAATAGCAGAGCCTCCACTTGAGATTTGATGGTCAAGACCATCATTTTCTAAAGTCTTAAACTTTTCTAAGTCATCTACTAAAGTCATGCTACCTTTTGTAATGTTTAAAGACTCCAGAAAACCTGTTGGTGTTTTGCTAAATATGTCTAAAACAGCATTACCAATACAAATTAATTTAGGCATTTTAACCTGCGTTTAAATTTTTACATAATTTCAATTATAAATTGTGATTTGATAAAAATCTAAATATTTTTAATTAAAATGCCTAAATATGTACTAAGCTAGTAAGTTCCTTGCGTTTTCAAGATCATCTGGTGTATCTACAGATATTGGAACGTGTTTTGTAAAGCCTATAGATATTGTCATACCATTTTCAAGCGCTCTAAGCTGTTCAAGCTTTTCTTCAAGTTCCATTTTCGCCTGTGGAAGTGATACAAATTTATCTAGTGACTCACGTTTAAAGGCATAAATACCTAAATGGTGATAAAATTCTTCGGCAAAATAAGGAACTTTACTGCGTGAAAAATAAAATGCTCTTGCAATTCCATTTTTAACTTCCCCAAATACAGGTTTTACTACAGAAAATTTTTCAGCATCTTCTAAAGTTGTTGGGGCGCAAAGAGTAGCAATATCACTACGCGATTCAGCAAGCACTTTAACACACTCACCAATAATATGGGGGTCGAAATTAGGCATATCACCTTGAAGGTTAACGATATATTTGAATTTTCCTTCTTTATCAAAAGCTTTTGCACCCGCATGTACTCTATCTGTACCGCTTGGTAAATTAGGGTCAGTAAGAATAGTAAAGATATTATCTGGCGCTACTTCGTCAATGATTTCCTGATCTCCTGATGCAAGTAAAATATTCGTAAAGCCAGATTCTTTAACTCTCTGAATTACATGTCTAATCATTGATTTTTGTCCAATGGGTAAAATAGGTTTATTAGGAAGCCTTGTGGCTGCAAGCCTTGAAGGTACTACCACTAATGTGTCTTGATTCATAGTAATCCTCTATGTTTAAGTTTTCCCGATTTTACTCAAGATAATCTATTTGTCTAATACAAATCCCTGATATATAAAGAATAGTTAATTTTTATTATTAATATTTTAATTATTATTAAATAAATGTTATAATTAAGTATAAGGTTAATTGTAAAAGTTACTATATGAGCCAAAAAAAGCCAAAATTTTCAGGTTTAGATCTTGTTAAGATGACGTTTAAAGAGTCAGGTAAACGTTATTATAGGGTATTTAAGTCTGAGAAACAGGATGATTTTGTGGATATTGAAGGCGATACCTCGTATGAGGCTATTGAAAAAAGCCAGGTCGAGAATCCATTTATGATTAAAAATATCATACATCGCTTAGGAAATTTCGTTCATAAGCCAAGTTTGCTTGCAAAAAAAGAAATTTCAGAAAATACTACTCAGGAAAATATAGACCCTAATCCTGAGAATATAGAAAGTGAGCCACAAGAGATCAAAAGCAACCAAAATATTTTGTAAACTATCTGAATCCAATCCAGATCCTAAAACTGAACTTGAATATACTAATCCATACCAATTGATAGTAGCCGTAGTTTTATCTGCGCAGGCAACAGATGTTTCAGTTAATAAAGCAACCAAAAGCCTGTTTGAAATCGTAACTACCCCTATGCAAATGCTGAGTATTGGGGAAGAGGGGCTTATAAGTTATATTAAATCTATAGGGCTTTATAAGGCAAAAGCTAAAAATGTTATAGCTTTAAGCCAAATGCTAATAGAGGAATATCATTCTGAAATCCCTAATAAATTTGATGATTTAATAAAACTGCCAGGTGTTGGCAGAAAAACTGCAAACGTTGTGCTTAACTGCCTTTTTGATGAGCCTACAATTGCAGTCGATACCCATGTTTTTAGGGTAAGCAAACGCCTTGGGCTTGCTAAGGGCAATACTCCAGAGAAAGTTGAGGAAGAAATATTAGGTGTAGTTCCAGATAAATACTTGAGAAATGCGCATCACTGGCTAATATTACATGGAAGATATGTGTGTAAGGCTAGAAAGCCTGAATGTGATAAATGCGAAATTGCAGAATACTGCGATTATTATTCAGAGGTCAGTAAATGAATAATCAACTTCAAAATAATATATTGATTAAAGGCTTAGCTTTTTTAGCTATCGCATTTTTGTTGATACCTATTTTACTTGTAATTACATATTCTTTTAATGCCTCTAAAATTATGACTACATGGGGTGGTTTTTCGCTTAGCTGGTATGCAGAGCTTTTCCATGACAGGGAAATTTTTGTAGCTTTATCTAATAGCTTAATTGTGGCATTTACGTCTTCTTTAATTAGCGTTTTTATTAGTGTTATTTTTGCAAGTATTATCGTAGGTAATAAGAACAATGCTGTATTTCGTAAAGTATTAAGTATAATACTTGCAATACAGTTTGCAGTACCTGAAGTTATTTTGGGAATAGCAATGCTCATGCTATTTGTGTTTTTACGTGAGTTTTTTGCACTAAATAATGTAAGCGACATGCTAAACCTGATTATTGCTCACAGTGTTCTGACTACAACTTATGCAACAACGGTTATAACTGCAAGGCTTGCAAGTATTAACAGCCAAATTTTTGAGGTAGCCGAAGATTTAGGTGCAAGTAGTACAACAACCTTTATGCAAATTACCCTTCCTTTAATATTTCCAAGTATAGTTAGTGCATGGCTACTTAGCTTTATTTTATCTATGGATGATGTAGTTATTGCAATATTTAATAATGGTCCTGGGTCAACTACTCTTCCTGTTTTAATTGCCTCAAGAATCCGCCTTGGTATTAGCCCTGAAGTTAATGCTTTGGCTAGTATTCTTATACTAATTGTTACAGTAATACTCGGAATACATTTTGCTGTTAAACATATGATTAAAAGGAAAAAGATAGTTTATGACAAATAGATGTGCATGGGTAAATTTAAATAATAAGGAATACATTGAATATCATGATAATGAGTGGGGCGTGCCAGTTCATGATGATAGAAAGCATTTTGAAATGCTAATTTTAGAAGGCGCTCAAGCAGGATTAAGCTGGGAAACAGTACTTAAAAAACGTGAAGAATACCGCAAGGTTTTTCATAATTTTGATGTAGATAAAACTATAAGAATGACAGATTTAGAGCTTGAGAAACTACTAGAAAATCCTGGCATTATTCGTAATAGGTTAAAAGTGTTTTCAGTTAGAAAAAACGCTATAGCTTTCAGGCAAATTCAGCAGGAATATAAAAGCTTTGATTCATACATTTGGTCTTATGTAAATAATAAAACTATTGATAATAAACTTAAGGATATTAAGCTTGCTATAAGTAAGTCGGATATTAGTGATAAAATATCTAAAGATTTAAAAAAGCGTGGCATGAGTTTTGTAGGGTCAACTATAATCTATGCCTATATGCAGGCAATCGGTATGGTTAACGATCATACGGTTGATTGCGAATTTAAATAAGGAGAATAATCATGAGAATGAAGAAAAACCTTGAGAAATTAGAAAATGAAAATTTAATAGATATAATTCTTGAGTTACTTGATTCTCATAAAACAATAAAAAAAGATATAGATATTAAACTTGCTTCATACGAAGATGACCCAAAAAAACTAATTGCATGTATTAAAAGAGAGATTTCGGGATTAAAAAGATCATATAAGTATATTAGGTATTATGAAGCTAGGCAGTTATCAAAGCGTTTATATAAGCTTGCTTTATACATATCGAAAGAACTTATTAAAAAATCCCCTGAAAAATCTGTTGAATTAATGCTAGAGTTTCTGGATCTACATGAAAAAACTATTAAGCGTGTAGATAATCGTGATGATACAGTCGCTGTGGTTTTTAAGAATAGCGTAGAAATGCTTTCTGAGATTTTTTACGAATATAATCCACCTGTTGTTGAGGTAGTTGAAACTATATATTCTAAAATTATAGCTGAACATCAGATTATATATGTAAGCCTTATTGTACCCTTAAAAAACCTTTTAAAAGAAGAGGGTATAAATATACTTCAGCAAAAGCTTGAAAGTTCTGTAAAGTCAGCGAATAAGGCTCTGATACAGTTAAGCCTGGAAGCCATTGCAAATGCAAAAAAAGACATTGATTTATATATAAAGGCACTAAAATTATCAGGTAATTTGATTGATAATGATTATCTTAAAATTGCAGGTCAGTTAATTGAATATTGGCGCACTCAGGAGGCTTTAGAATGGATAGATAAAATTAAGTTTCCGAACAATAATATAGATCATAATGAGTATTACAGAATTAAGGTAAAAGCTTTAGAAGAAGAGGGTGAATACGAACAAGCGCAGGAAATATTACTAACGTGGTTTAATGAGAAATTCAGTGCTGAAATTTATATACAAATCCTCAAAAACGCTGATCAGGAATTCAAAGAGGAATTTAAAAATGGCACTATAGAAAAAGCATTTGCATACTATGACACACACAAAGCACTTAGGTTTTTGATGGAAATTAAAGAATTTGAGCATATGGCAGAATTTATAAAAACGAATTATAAAAAACTTTCAGGTAAGGAATATGAAGTTTTAAGACCTGCGGCAGATATTATACAAAATCTAGATCCGCTTGCCGCTACAATTTTATACCGTAAAATGATAGATAGTGTGCTTCATGCTTCGGATTATAAATATTATTCATATACAGCCAAAGATTTACTTAGTTGTAAGATACTCAGCAATGAAATAGATAATTGGCAGTTTTTGGAAGCGCATGAGGATTATTTTAACCGCATATATAACAATCATAAGCGTAAATACAGTTTATGGGAGCAATATAATAAGAAATTAGAAACTTATAACACTAAGAATAATGTAAAAACTCATGAAACTAAAGAAGTTTAAAAATTACATTGAATACGAAAGTAGTATGCTTATTACACAATTTTTATAATATTCCAATTTATTTTTGTCTTCTACCCAGTCGGCATTTTCCATAAATGGCATAGTACTTAAAGAAAATATCATAGTTTGCAGTACTTCAACATCAATAGACGGAATAATCTGCTCACGTTCCTGAAAATATATTAAGTAGTTTAGCCATATGTTTTTAGGAAGAGAATAGGTTCCTGCAATATCAGCGCCTTCACTGGAATCTAGTCTTTGCCACTGTAGCATTCTTACTAAATCAGGATTATTGCCATACATCTTAAACCTTAGATCAACTACATATTCAATAAATTCTTTGTAATTTGCCCTGGGAAGTTCTACTTCAGCTAAATTTAAACCCAAGATGCTTTCTTTTACTGATTTCCAAAGCTCTTCTTTTGATTTGCAATGATAAAACAAAAGAGGCTTAGTTATGCCTGCTTCTTTAGCGATCTGACTCATAGAGGCTGCTGCAAAGCCCTTGCTCAAAAATACTTTCTTAGCAGCTTGTAAAATTATTTTGTGAGTTTCTATAGTTTTAGAGCGCACGTAGTTTCTCCTAAGTTTTTGACCGATCGATAAAAAATATCTTGACCGACTAGTCAGGGTATTATACATTACCTTTTAAAAAATGAAAGGGGTAAAAACATGCTAAGAAAAATTATTCTCGGAGTTATGCTTAGTAAAGCTGCTATGGCTAATAGTTTTGAAAATGCGGGTGAGGAAATCAACCCATCTCGTGAGCATTTACTCTCAATTAGCTTTTCTCACAATATAGCAAGAGCGCTTCATATTGCTGCTGAACATAAAATTGCTGATAAATTGGAATCTGAGCCGAAGTTACTCGAGGAATTAGCAGAAGAGCTGCATGTTAATAAAGATGTTTTGTACCGTATTATGAAGGTCTTAGTAACCCACGATGTATTTGATTATACTGAGGATCGTAAATTTAAAATTAACGATCACTCTCGTTTCTTATTATCAAGTCACCCTCACTCTTTAAGAACAGCAATTGCTAAAGAAATGGATTTAAGAAGATGGAACTCTCTTGGAAACTTAGAAATCTCACTTCGTTCTGGCAAACCCTCCTTCGATATGCTTTACGAAGAATCTTTTTATGAATACTTAGAAAATAACTCTGGAGCAAAGGCAAGATTTGACGCAGGTATGAGTGATTATTCAGTAGGTGAGGATATTGCTATTGCAAAATCTTTCCCATTTAACAAATATGACACCGTAATAGATGTAGGTGGAAATCAGGGAAGTCTTATATATCAAATACTTAAAAATCACAAGAAAGTTGAAGGTGTTCTTTTTGATATGCCCAATACCATTCAAAACCCAAGATATTTGATAAATAAAAATATGGAGCATCGTTATGAGATAATCGGTGGGGACTTCTTTGAAAAAGTACCAGAAGGTGGGGATGTGTACATTCTTAAAAGAATTATACATAACTGGGATGATGAAAGGGCAGTTAAAATATTAAAGAATTGTGTTAAAAATCTTGATCGTAAAGGGCGTATTCTTATAGTAGACGTTATAGATGAAGATTTGTCTCCTCAGACCAAACCATCTCCTTTTGTAGATGCAGAAATAAGCTCTATTGTACTTAATAGAGGGGCAGAACGTAGTTTAACAATGTTTGAAGCTCTTTGTAAAAAGGCGGGGCTAAAAATTGTTAAAGTACACAGGCCGAATGGTATTAAAGTTGGTATTATCGAAGCCGCAAAATTATAAACAATAAAAAGGAGCTTACTTAACGCTCCTTTTGTTTTTTGTAAAAAATTTTCTTAAAAAGTTGTAATTTCAGGATTTTATATTATAACGTTTTTTTATAACGGCTAAATTTTCTTTTTTGTGCATAGACTGTTATCGCAAAAAAGTATACAATTTAGTAATAACTAATTTAACTGTTGTATTTAATAAGTCTATGGACATTATTTTCTTTGCTATTGTTGCTGCCTTTATTGCATATAAATATTATTCAATATTGGGAAAAAAAGATGAAACAACCGATGATCTTGAGGCAAAATCTCAAAACATGCCTAAGGAGTTCATGTTTTATGACTTTAACTCAGGTGAGCCTGAACAGGCGGAAAATGTTGTTAAAGTTGTCCAGCCTCTTACAACTTCAAGCGATAAAACAATCATTGATGCTATGGAAGCAATTCATAAGCGTTTTCCAACATTTAATGAGGCATTCTTTATAAAAGGTGCAAAAGCACTTTTTGAAATGTTACTTGAGGCTTTCTCTAGTTCAGATTTATCGAAGGTAAAAGATTTTATCTCACCAAATTTACTAAATAAAATTTCTAATGAAGTTAATTATAATGTCCTTTATAAAAACGCGGTCTCTATTACATTGATCGGATTTAATGACGCAAGCATAGTTTCAGCGCATGTTCATAAGGATGTTGCAAGCGTTTCTGTACATTTCATTACAGAACAAATGATAGCGCTCGGAAAAGAAGGTGAAACTCCAAAACCAAAGTCTGAAAAGATTGAGGAAACATGGGTGTTTGAAAAAGATCTTAACGAAAACCATATTAACTGGAAGCTTAAAGATATTATCTAGGCTTTTTCTATAAAAATCAGGAACTGATATGAAAAAATTAATAGGCTCAACTTGTTTAGTTGCAGGAACTTGTATTGGCGCGGGCATGATTGCGCTTCCAATAGTTTTAGCGAAAATAGGAATTGTTATGAGTATGGTAATGCTAATTGCTGTATGGGGCGTTACATATCTTGCATCTCTTATGACCTTAGAGCTTAACTTAAGAGCGGGTGAGGGAAAGCCTTTAGGGCTACTTGGCAGGCATTTTGGCGGTCTAAAAGCTGAAATAGTGGGGATTGTTTGTTTAAAGCTTTTAGCTTATTCTCTTCTGTCTGCATATTTATATGGTGGTACTTCTGTAATCTCTAAGTTACTCGCAATGTTTAACGTGGAAGCTAGTAATTTAGCCATTTCGTGGGTGTATTTTTCAGTAATATTAGTCATACTATCTCTGCCGCTTAAGTTACTTGATTATACTAACAGAATACTTTTTGCTGGGCTGATAACTGTTTTAAGTATTGTTATAAGCATTCTTATGCTTGCCATATATAAATTTGATTTTGCTATAGAATCTACAAATTTAATCAGCGTTAGTGAAAGTATTGCTGTAATATTTACCTCTTTCGGTTTCCAAATTGTTTCGCACAGCCTTACAAATTACTGCAATAAAGATGCTAAAATTCTCAAAAAAGCGTTCTTTTTTGGAAGCCTGGTGCCGCTATTAATATATATCGTATGGACTATAGGGGTTATTACAATAGTGAAACAAGCAGACCCTGCGTTTTACAAACACATGCTTCATAATTCCGTAGATGTAGGTGATCTGGTTGCAAAAATCAGTCAGGGTGCTTCTAGTAATTATTTAAAAGAGCTTATCTGGGCTGTATCAGTACTAGCTATTATTACATCTGCTTTAGGTGTAGGTATGGGGCTTTTAGATTCATGGGAAAAGCAGCTGAACATAAGCGCTAAAAACCTAAAAAAACACGTAGCATTGGTTTTAGTAACTTTAGTGCCGCCATTTTTAATTGCAAGTTATATACCAAATGCATTTATTAGTGCGCTTAGTTTTGCAGGTATTGTAAATGTTATAATAGTACTTGTGCTTCCAATGTATCTGCTTATTAAATCAGATCATAACGGCACTGGATATTTTTATCCTGTGTTAAAAAGTAAGCTGATTAAGGGAACTATAATTATTTTAGCAGTATTTGTACTTAGTTTTGAGCTAATTACAAAGGTATAACAGAACTGAATCTATTATACCTTTTAGGAATTATTTTGTTGCAAGCAACATATTTCTAAGAATCTCACTAGCCTTTTCCTGATCAATAGCTTCTCTAGATTCTAAAGGTTTTTGTTCATAAGATAAGTAAGATAAAGCTTTAGCTGCTTCCTCATTAGGGATTTCAACAATTTGATCTTCGGCAACTACTTGGACATTCATCCAATCTATTTGTGGGTTACATAATTTAATAGTTTCGAAATAGTAGAAGCTTTCTTCAGATAAAACAAGTTCTTTTAATGTAATTGGAAGTCCAATTATAGTTTCAAAATTTTTACACAGACACAAATCAAGTTTTGTTATATTCTGAGTTATAGTATTGGATATATCCAATACTTCTAGTAAGTTTTCAGGATAAACTATCTCTACTTCTGCATTATGTTCGTTATGAATCTTTAATTGTGCAATTTGATCATTTTCTTTAAAGAAAAAAGCAGGCAAGTTAATTTTCATTTTTTCTGATTTTTCTGGCGTATAAATGAGTTTAGTCACTTTTTGTGTGCCAGTTTTAATTAATATTTCTATTTGAGAATCAAAAAGAGAAATATCGGTATTTTCTCTCAGATGTGTTCCCTGATACTGATTGACAGTAACTTTGTCGAAGTCATTGGCAATAACTGATTTATTATTATAGGTTGTGATTTTCTTTAAATGCTTAACATTAAGGTATAATTTTACAAACTGTATATTGGGGAATATATGCTTGACGGCATTAATATCATATCGTTGAATAGTGTACTGCTGGCTATCATTATGAATAGAAAGTTTTTCAACACTTGATAAATCTAAATTCTGTAGTTTCATATATAGCATTTCTTTTGGGGAATTTATATTTATAGCTAATTTTTTTACTTTTTCTGGCCAAATAACCTTAGGGAAATTACTTTTTATAAATCTTAAGCGTAAGCTTTCTAATTCTTTATATTTTGATAAGTCAACAGTTGTGAGTGGAGGTGCTTTAAAGTCCTTACCAACAACCTTTAGATTTTTAATTTTATTTGGAAACTGACTTAGAAATGTCAAAAAATTATGTCCCGATGATGATGCAAGATTAACATTTACAAGATTTGGAAAGTGAAGAGAAAAATTATGTTTTTGAACTCTTTTTTAGGTTTTTTAGACCCCATTATAATGTGCAGGTTTTTAACATCTTGAAATATTGAGTTATTAGTTAGCTTAGATAATTCTCTATACGTGACTACAGCTGTGCTATCAGAAGTACTTAATATTGTTAAATTATGTTTGGCTTTTTTTTTCAGGACGATTATTTTCATCATTTGTAGCTTTTCTTTTTGTCATTTAGGTACCTAATAAAATAATTTTTTATTTTATTAAGGTGCTGTTAACTATTTGTAAAGTTTTTTTTAATAATTAATCAGGGGAATAATACTGGGTGAATTTTTAAATTATAAGGCAATTGTAAAGAAATTTTATTTAAACCAGATACTTAACACCTGAGCGTACATATGCATAGCCTGTAACTATAGTAAGCATAGCTGCAATCCAAATAAATACATCTCCGATAATAGGAACCATCTTACTACCTGTACCTTCTTCACCTAGAATCAGAATAAATAGAGCAACCATTTGAACGCCGGTTTTGATTTTAGCAAGGTTAGATACAGGAACGCTTACGCGTATTTCTGCTAAAAATTCACGAAGCCCTGAAACTAAAATTTCGCGGCAAATAATAGCAGTTGCAGGAATTATGTTAATTTGAGCAAAGTTAACCAGCATTATTATAACTGCGCCAACTAAAAGTTTGTCAGCAATAGGGTCTAAGGTTCTACCCAAGTTAGATTGTAAGGAATAATGGCGGGCAAGATAACCATCAAGAAAGTCGGTAATGCAGGCATAGGCAAATAGGCTTGCGGATAATTTACAAAATCCCATGTAATATAGTAATACAACAAATGGTATGATTACTATACGAGATAATGTTAAATAATTTGGCAAGGACCTAAGTATGATAAACCCCTATTTTTTGTTGCATATAATGTTTTAAAACCTTAATTAAGTTTATGCAAGTAAATTTTAAATTATCTACTCTGCTTCTTCTAAAGCGGCAATTTCAATTTCATTGTTACTATTATCAACTATCTGATAGCGCTCAATATTACTAAGTGGAGTAGTGCCGCCAATGCCATAATTTTTAACCTTTTTGATTTTTGGTAGTAAGTTACCATTAAAAGATGCAGCCATTTTATCATAATTCTGTGCAAGGGTTTTGATATTTGCACCAACTTTACGAGAGTATTCTAATAATCCTGAAAGTGAGCTAATAATTTTATTAACCTCCACAATAATATGCTCTGCATATTCAGCCTTTTTAGACTCACTAATAACATATTTAGCGTGTGATAAAATATTTACAAGCCCAGAAGGACCTACAGGGAATACATCAATTTCCCATGCTTTAGTATAAAATGTTTTATCAAGCTCCGAAAGTTTTTCAAGCATTGACTCACTAGGCAGAAACATTAGCAGTGACATATGCTCTGTTTTATGATTTGGCATTGTTTTATCAAGATATTTTCTAACTGATTCTTTATAATCTTTAGCGGAAAGCTGCTTTAAATGCGTATTCATTGAATCTAAAAACTTCCCGGAATCTTTATCGGTAGAATTTTCCTGAAACATCTCAAAAAAGTGCTTAGATGCTTTAGAGTCAATAATCATAACATTATTGCCGGGAAGCATTACAACTGCATCAGGGCGAAGTTTAATATCAGTTCCAACAGTGAGCTGAATAAAATAATCAAGATTGGGAATAAGTCCCATCGATTTTAATATATTTTCTAATGTGGTTTCTGAAACCTGCCCAACATAAGAAGGAGATAAAAGCGCTCTTTTTATTAAATTTACTTCGCTACCAGAATCCTTTACCTTTTCAGCTAAATAAGATACTGATTTGGATATATTTATAACGTCTTCATTAAGTTGCTTTGTAAGGTCTGATATAGTTTTATTATTAACTTCGCTAAACTGTTTTTGTTCTTGCTTGTGAAGGTTCAGTAAGTTTTCAGATATCTTGTTACTAATATCAAAAATAGCGGCTTTTGCAGTATCTATGGAATCATGCTTAACTTTCTCTAGGTTTGCTTCCTGCTCTGCTTTTGCTTCTATATAGCTACGTAATTTGATATTATCGCTGCTTGCCTTCATTAGCTTGTTGACTAAAAAAATAACAGCAATAACTAAAATTAAGTTTACGGCACCAAGTAAAATCACTATAAAATTTATATCATCCATAATTTTCAATAACTTAAATGTTTTTAGCATCATGACGTCAAAACCAAGTAAAAGTCAATATTCAGTTATAATATTAGCAGCGGGTAAGGGTACTCGTATGAAAAATAATGTGCCAAAACTAATGCATAAGATTGCAGGCGAACATTTGGTATATTATCCTATTCAGCTTGCAAAAGCATTGAAGGCTATTGAGGTTGCAGCGGTAATAAATGAGGAAAATTTACAGCTAAATCAGTATATTGAGTCATTTGGTATCAAAACATATACACAAAAAGAACAATTAGGTACTGCGCATGCCGTAAGATGTGCAGCAGATCCAATGGATTTAAATACAGATTACACTATTATATTATATGGCGACACTCCGCTCATTACAGAGGCTACTATTAAAAGCGGTATAGAAAGCCTCAGAAGTCATAGTAATGCATCATGTATGGTGTTTTGCTTTATGATGGAAGAAAGCAATCAATATGGAAAGCTATTGGTCGCTGATGAATATGTTGTTGATATTGTTGAATATTTTGAGGATAAAGATTCTCAAATACCGCACTGTAATTCAGGTATTATCATAGTAGAGTCAAAATATTTAAAAGAAGCGCTTGGTAAAATATCGAATAATAATAACAAAAACGAGTATTATCTTACAGATGTTGTAAAGGTTTTAGAATCAATGAAGCGTAAATCACTTTATTATGTAGGTACCAAAGAAGAGTTTTTAGGCGTAAATTCACAGGAAGAAAGGGATATTGCTGATAAAGTATTGCAAAAAAGAATTGTAAATCAGTTATTTACTAAAGGCGTAACCATATATAACCCAGAAACATCATATTTTGACTATAACATATATATAGAGTCAGGCGTGGAAATTGAGCCTAATGTACAAATTAAAAAGGGTGCTAGAATTGAAAATGGGGCGCTTATCAGGTCATTTTCATATTTAGAAGATTGTAAAATAGGTAAAAACGCCATAGTTGGACCATATGCAAGAGTAAGACCGAAGACTGTATTACATGAAAATGTGCATTTAGGAAGCTTTGTAGAAGCAAAAAATGCTGAAATAAATGAAAATTCCAAAGCAAATCATTTAGCTTACTTAGGGGATATTAAAATTGGCAGGAATGTAAACATTGGTGCAGGTACTATTGTATGTAACTATGATGGGTTTAATAAATATAACTCAGAAATTGGCGATAATGTATTTGTAGGATCCAATTCTTGCATCATTTCACCTATCAATATAGGAGAGGGTTCTATAATAGGAGCAGGATCAGTAGTTGCAAAAACAGTAGAAAGTGACTCACTTGTAATTGCAAGGGCTGAAGAAAAGCATTTGAAAAACAAAGCAAAATCCTTCAGGCAAATAAAAAAGGCAAAAAGTGCAAAATAAGTGCTAAAGTCCATTGACATTATGCGAATAACCCGCTATACATTTAGCAGTCTAAAATATTCTATTTTGAAGGAAAGCAATGAATAACAATTTTTATGCTATATTCAGATCAGGTAATAAGCAGTATAAAGTTAACACAAATGATGTTGTTAAACTTGAGAAAATTGCAGGAAATCCTGGTGCTGAAGTTAAACTCGATGACGTTTTAATGATCGGTAATCATTCAAACGGTAGTATTGTTATTGGTAACCCTGTAATTGATGGTGCTTATGTTAAAGCTGAAATCATTTCTCAGGAAAAAGACAAGAAAATCATAGTATTCAAAAAACAACGTCGTCAGCATTATCGTCGTAAGAATGGTCACCGTCAACAAGTGACATTCGTAAGAATTACAGATATCGCTGCAAATTAGGAGTTAAATGAATGGCACAGAAGAAAGCAGGTGGTAGTTCCAAGAACGGTCGTGACTCAGCTGGTAGAAGACTTGGTGTTAAAAGACATGATGGTCAAGCTGTTTTAGCTGGAAGCATTATTGTTCGTCAAAGAGGAACAAAATTCCACGTTGGTAAAAACGTAGGTCTTGGTCGTGATCATACAGTATTCTCATTAGTAGATGGTATTGTAAAGTTCTCTAGAGGCGTTAAAAACAGACGTTTCGTAAGCGTAGTAAGCTTTGACTCATTAGAGCAAGCATAATTTTACTAAAAGCTACTTATATACTAAAAAAGGCGTGAATATAATTCGCGCCTTTTTTTATTTTTTGGCTATGGATATATTAAGTTGAAGTATTTGAATATGGTACGGGAATGCAGAGAGTAGTCTAGCAAGCCTAAGTGAGTGAGTAAATTATACAAACCTCAACTTTAAAAAACTATAATCTCAAAGTCTTTCCAAATCAACAGTTAAGGTCATTGCTGTAGAAGTTCAAAGTTTTGGTGACGGAAAAGGGTTGACAATAAGGATGTCTGAAAGGGTTATAATAAGGAAGGAGTTTTTTAATATAACTTTAGAGGAAAGAGATGTCAGTTATAAGGTCATCATACAAGACATTAGAGAGCAACACGATTAGGTACATGATAGGACATGTTGAGAGGTATGAGAGGGTAAAGCGTAGAGAAGACGAGGAATATAAGACGGCTCGGAGTTTTTTTGAGGCGAAGGGTATATGTTATCAGAATTTTTACAAGTTTTACCGCAGGTATATAGAGTC